>Ga0209749_1000048_pt1 | contig 233261 bp, 190 predicted proteins | sample EPASupsiteSAE347_FD_187267 | JGI IMG/M metagenome (GOLD analysis project Ga0209749, IMG submission 187267) | Bioremediated contaminated groundwater from EPA Superfund site, New Mexico - Sample SAE3-47 (SPAdes) (version 2) | ecosystem: Environmental > Aquatic > Deep subsurface > Groundwater >... | reverse complement strand
ATTGTATGGCACTATCGCAAAAGAATGGGATGAAGATTGGGTGAGTGGGAAAAAATATCTCGATATGGCCCCCCTGTGGGAATGGGAGAAAGAAATCGCTTCGAAGGCAGCGGAGCATGCTCCGCTGCCTTCGAAAATCCCCCAGAGGGTCAAAGAGTTAAACGTGGCTTGATAATTTTACAGAAAAAAAGTTGCACATCTTCCGGATGCTCCGGACCGGCAAATTTAAGGTATTTATTTATCAGGAATTTTTTGAACTTTCTTTTGTATGTTTGTATGAATTTAAACCTCATCCGGCATGGCAAAATCTAAACATAACTTTTGTGTGATCATGGCAGGCGGGATTGGCGCCCGTTTCTGGCCCATGAGCAGAACCTCCCATCCAAAACAATTCATCGACATCCTTGGAACCGGCGAAACGCTGATCCAGCAGACCTATAAACGTTTCAGCCGGATCTGTCCGAAAGAAAATATCTATATCGTTACGAACGAATTGTACAAGAAACTGGTACAAACTCAGCTTCCCGAACTTACCTCCAACCAGATCCTCCTGGAGCCGGCCCGGCGCAATACCGCCCCGTGTGTCGCCTATGCCAACCATTGCATCCTGTCCCGTGATCCCGAGGCCCGCATCGTGGTTGCTCCCTCCGACCACATCATCCTTAAAGAAGAGATATTCCTGAAGAATATCGAAACCGCCCTCGAAGCCGCCGCCGAAAACGACTGGCTCCTCACCTTGGGAATCAGACCGAGCCGCCCTGATACAGGGTACGGGTATATTCAATATGTCGACGGCCATGAAGAGGTCTATCCCAAAGAACCCCACCTAAGAAAAGTGAAGACCTTTACGGAAAAACCCAACCTCGAACTCGCCATCACCTTCCTGAAATGCGGCGACTTTCTGTGGAACTCCGGAATTTTTATCTGGTCGCTGAAAAGCATTATGAAGGCCTTCGAAACCTTTCTCCCTGAAGTGAACAACCTGTTTAAAATGGGCGTTGGAAAATTCGGCACCCGTGATGAAAAAAAGTTTATTGGTGAAACTTACACGATCTGCAAAAGCATCTCACTCGACTACGGCGTCATGGAAAAAGCCGACAATGTATATGTCCTCGCGGCCGATTTCGGTTGGTCTGACCTCGGAACCTGGGGATCGCTTTACGAAAACAGGCCAAAGGACACCCAGGGCAATACCGTGATCGGCAAAAACGTGATGTTGTACGACACCTCCAATTGCATTGTCAACATGCCCCGCGATAAAGTCGTGGTGCTTCAGGGTCTCACCGATTATATCGTGGTGGAGTCAGAAGAGGTGTTACTGGTATGCCGCAAAACCGACGAACAGAACATCCGCCAGTATGTCAACGATGTGATGCTCGAAAAAGGAGAAAAATACGTATAAAAAAGAGGGTGACTCGACTTTTAAGCCACCCTCTCTTCAGGTTTTATTTTAAATGTTTCTCCAAAAACTTCTCCATGGCCCGGTAAAAATCGAACCGGTTTTCTTCATTGTGAAATCCGTGCCCTTCGTTATCCTTGACCATGTATTCAACTACGATTCCCCGCTTTTTCAATGCATCCACGATCTGGTTCGACTCCTCAATGTTGACCCGCGGATCGTTTTTGCCCTGAGCCACGAATAACGGGGTTTTGATCTTTTCGGAATTGAGGGCAGGCGAAGTGGAAACAAACTGGGCGCTGTCGCTCTGCGGATTGCCTACCATCTCATACATCATATCGAGCATGGGTTTCCAATACGGAGGGATTGTTTTCATGAAGGTGAACAGGTTTGAAACGCCTACATAGTCAACCCCCGCGGCATACAGATCGGGTTCGCGAACCAGACCCTGAAGGGTGGCGTAACCGCCGTAACTCCCGCCGTAGAGAGCGATCTTTTTCGGATTTGCAATACCTTTATCAATCAACCATTGTGTCCCGTCGGTGATATCATCCTGCATGGTCAGCCCCCATTGCTTGAAAGACTTTTCCCAGAATGCCTTTCCGTATCCGGTGGATCCGCGGAAATTCATCTGCAGGATGGCAAAGCCTCGGTTGGCAAGGAACTGGATTTCCGGGTTGAAATACCAGCCGTCGCGCGCCCATGGTCCTCCATGCGGATTGACGATCACGGGAAGATCTTTTGCATTCTCCATGGTATAACCAACCGGCAGGGTCAGGTAACCCTGGATCTTCGTACTGTCGCGTGCAGTATATTCAACAGGTAACATCTCGGCAAGTTCATCCTCACGAAGCCACGGTGCGATGTCGGCCACCTTCTGAAGCTGGTCGGCCGCCCGGTTGTAAACGAAGTAACCGCCCAGTGAACGGTCGCTGTAAGCCCTTACCATGAATTTGTCCTCATTCTTGGTCAGCGAAGTAATGTTGAAAGAATAATTGCCCAAATGTTTCTGGATGTTGTCGAAAATCTGTTTCCCCTCCTGATCGAAGAAATACCGTTCCTGTTTCCACGATTCGTAGTTGGCGCATACCAGAACCTTTTTCGTGCGCGACCAGGTCACATCCGATACATCATAATCCTTGTTTTCGTACAATACCTCAAGCTCCTTGCCATTAGCGATGTCGAAGATCACCACGGCGCTTTTATCGCGGCCAAGATTCGAGGTGGCATACACGTTTTTATTGTCAAACGTGAACATGAGAGGCGTCAGGCTCTCTTTGAAACTGGTTGTGAGAACCGGTTTGAATGGATCCGACTCTTTTTCACGGTACAACAATTGGGTGTTCACACCGTCAACGATGGCAATGGCCGCCCGCAACTTCCCGTCGTGATCAAGGATCCAGCCCTGGATATTTCCCGGATTTTCGGCCAGTTGCTTCATTTCGCCGGTCACGATGTTCAGTCTGAAGGGATCAAAAACCTCCGGGTTGCGCTTATTCAGCCCGATGATCAGCTCATCGGGAAATTCGTACAGATCGTCGATGATCTCGGTGCGGACTTTTGGAAAATCGGTAAAACACTTCAGATCGCTTCCGTCGATATCGACTCCGTACAATTTGAAATTTTCATCCCCCCCGGTGTCCTTGAGAAATACGATCCTGTTCGGATTTTTCCAGAAATATCCGGCAATGTCGCGGTCCTTCTCCGACGTAAGCCTGATGGCGCTGTCCTTTCCGATTTCCTGCACAAAAAGGTTCATGCGCTTTTCGTAAGGCGCCATGAACGAAAAATGCTTTCCGTCGGGAGAGATCTGGTAACGCGCTTTTTCGGGATTTTTAAAGAAATCCTCAAGCGGGATCTGTCGTACCTGCATGGGCTTTTTTTGTTTGCAGCCTCCCAAAATCAGGGAAACGCTGATAAATCCTCCGATCAGGAGGAACAGGAATAAACGTGTCTTCATAGAGAAATATTTTTTATCAATATTACGTTTTTTTAAAGACCAGATTTCATTTTTTCGATCATCTGCCCTCTTTTCTCTTTGAAAACCCGGTGAGACCTGATATTAAAAAAACACATACCTTTGATAACCAGATAAAAATATTATCGGCCTCATGCCGTTGATAAAGAAAACGGAATTTGTGGATATCTACCTAAGGAAAAAACGCTGGAAGTTAATCCTGTTCCTCACGGCAGTGCTGATTGTTGCGGCATCCCTTTACTATACCAACATCCTTGTGAATGAGATCCGAAAGGATGAAAGGAAAAACGTGGAGATCTGGGCCGACGCCATCCACCAGAAAGCCGACCTGGTGAATTATACCAACCACCTGTTCGATCAGATCAAAAATGAAGAGCACAAAAGGGTTTCGATCGTGGCCGAAGCCCAGCGGCGCATTATCCAGGCCAGCGCAAATGAAGACCTCAACTTCTTCCTGAGCATCATCGGCGAAAACAATACCATCCCGGTGATCGTGACCGACGCTTTAGGCAGAATCATAAATTCAAGAAATATCAACACCGATGGGATCACCTTCCTCGAAGGACCCTTGAAGAAAGAGTTCTCACTCTACCCGCCCATCGTGGTAACCTACTATATGAACCAAAAGATGTTCTTTTATTACAAGGATTCCAACATCTTTGAAGAACTGAAAAAGGTACTCGACAACCTGATCAAATCCTTTTTTTCGGAAGTGGTGATCAATTCGGCATCCGTTCCCGTTATCATTACCGACAGCACCGGAAAAGAGATCTTCGATTATGGGAACATCCCCGACCAGAAGATAAAAGACCCGGTGTGGGTGGCCCGCACGCTAAGATCAATGGCCGCTCAGAACACACCCATCAAAGTCGACCTGGCCGACACCGGGGTTCATTACATCTACTACCAGGATTCATTTCTTCTGACCCAGTTGAAATACTATCCCTTCGTGCAATTTGCCGTCATCACTATCTTTTTGCTGATCGCTTACCTGCTCTTCAGTTATGCACGGAAATCGGAACAGAACCAGGTCTGGGTCGGGATGGCCAAGGAAACGGCCCATCAGCTGGGCACCCCGTTGTCATCGATGGTTGCCTGGCTCGAACTGCTGAAACTGAAAGGACTCGATGAAGAAACCGTCAGGGAAATTGAGAAAGATGTCCAGCGTCTTGAGACCATTACCGACCGTTTTTCAAAGATCGGATCGACGGCACGACTCGAACCGTTGAATATTGTGGCTGTTGTTCACGAAACCGTGAACTATATCCGGTCACGCGTCTCTGCCAAAGTTAACTTTACCATTCAGCCCGGTTCCCATCATGAAATCCGGGTTCCCCTCAACCTGCACCTGTTCGAATGGGTGATCGAGAACCTGTGCAAGAATGCCGTCGATGCGATGGATGGCAACGGAATGGTGAACATCGTAATCACCGAAGATGTCGACCACATCCATCTCGACGTGACTGACACAGGTAAAGGAATCCCTAAATCGCGGTTTAAAACCATCTTCCATCCCGGTTTTACCAGCAAAAAAAGAGGCTGGGGGCTTGGGCTTACCCTCTCGCGCAGGATCATCGAAAACTATCACAACGGCAGGATTTTCGTAAAATCTTCTACCCTCAACAAAGGAACCACCTTCCGCATAATCTTGAAAAAATAGGACTTTGGCCGGAATCTATGTCCATATCCCCTTTTGCAAAAGCAAATGTCCTTATTGTAACTTCTTTTCGCTCGCTTCCCGAAAATACAAACTCACTTATCTTCAGGCCCTGAGTCGGGAAGTTGAACTTACTTCCGGCTACCTTGACGGCCAGCCGGTCACTACTGTGTACTTCGGTGGCGGAACCCCTTCCGTTTACCCACCGGCTGCTCTTCAACAGATTCTCGAAACCATCGCGAATACTCACAAGGTGATCGGATGGAACAGTCACAGAATAGTACCCGGTTCCTCCATCGCCCACGACGGCATGGAGGATTCGCGGCCCCCGGCCATTCCTGCCGAAATCACCCTCGAGATTAACCCCGATGACGTTACCGTTGCATTTGTAGGAGAACTGAAACAAACCGGTTTTAACCGGATCAGTCTCGGGGTTCAATCCTTCGACGTGGATGACCTGAGGTACCTGCAACGAACCCATTCGGCAGATCGTTCGATGCAGGCCGTCAGATTGCTGAAAGAGGCGGGATACGAAAATATCAGTATCGACCTGATCTATGGCATCCCCGGTTCATCTGCAAAGCGATGGCACCGAACCCTTGAAACCGCTTTCGCGCTGGATGTCAGCCATATTTCGGCCTATGCCCTGACCGTAGAACCGGGAACCGTCCTCTCCTGGATGATCGACCGGCAACAGTCGGCCCCGACAGATGAAGAACTCCTGGTATCCCAATACCATTTGCTGACCCGGATGGCCGGGGATCATGGTTTCGAACAATATGAGATATCGAATTTTGCCCGCCCCGGTTGGCATTCAAAGCACAATACCGGATATTGGCAGGGTACACATTATCTTGGACTGGGACCCTCAGCCCACAGTTATAACGGAATCGCCCGGCGGTGGAACGGGACTAACCTGAATGAGTACTTACAGGGTGTTACGGAGGGTCGTCTGAAATTCGAAGAAGAAACGCTCACGCCGGAACAGAAATACAACGAATATGTCATGACCTCCCTGCGCACCATGTGGGGCTGCGATTCAAATAAAATCAATAAAGACTTTGGATCCCCGGGTTACGATTTTTTCAGGAAACAGGTAGCCCTGTCGATGCAACAGGAACTGGTACAGGAAACTTCCGGGATTTATTTCCTGACCGAAAGGGGTAAACTCTTTGCCGATCGCATCGCTTCCGACCTCTTCCTGGTCTGAATCAGTAAGGAATTTTACGATTTCTTTTGTCCGGGATATCAGTGGGTATGGAATCGTAAAAAGGTTCCCATGGGAAGCTTTCTGCTACTCCGGTCGGTAACATAAAACACTCCCGACTGCAAGTCAGAAGGTCTTTCAAAATGAGTATGAATCAGGCTTTCGGAGATCAAAGGAGAAAATCCCATCGAATAGAGGCTCATTACCAGGAAGAAACGGTCGTGATCTGCCAGTTGTCGGCATAAATGGATCATTTCGTCGATCGATTCCTCCAATACCCATTTTTCTCCCTCTGGCCCCCGGCCGTAAGCAGGCGGGTCAAGAATGATCCCATGATAACGGTTACCCCGTTTTACCTCGCGGCGGACAAACTTCAGGGCATCTTCCACAACCCAGCGGATATCTTTAAGGCCTGACGCCTCCATCATCTCACGCGCCCAGGTCATCACCGGCTTCACCGAGTCAACATGCACCACCTCAGCGCCGCTCGCCCGTGCAGCCAGCGATGAACCCCCTGTGTAAGCAAAGAGATTCAAAACCCTGGACGATGTTCCGGTTGGCGCCTGCTGTATCAAATCATAAATATAATTCCAGTTCCCGGCCTGCTCCGGGAAAATCCCGATGTGCCCGAATGCAGTGAGTCCAAGCCGGAAGTTCATATCCAACTCCTTGTAATGATAACCGATGTTCCACTGGTCCGGCATCACTTTTTTTCGGATCCACTCCCCCTTCTCCCCGTGATCCGGCCCTGCCTGACGCGTACCCCTGGTCCTCCTGTAACGGGCATGGGCCGTGTGTTCCCATTCCGCATCAGGGAGCGCTTTCCGCCATACAGCCTGGGGTTCGGGCCGGGCCAGAATGTATTCGCCAAACCGTTCCAGTTTTTCAAGACCGCCCGAATCGATCAATTCATAATCTTTCCAACCTCCGGGGGACAATACTTCCATGTCGTACTTTATTGATGTTGAACCTTTCCCGGTTACAACCAGAATCTCAAATTCTATTTATTACTACGATTACTCTTTCAACTTGCAAACCAGGATTTTGATCATTCCCTTCCCGTTGTTCTTCCAGGCCCGCGTAACACCGGCTTGAACCATAACCGAGGTTTCCGACTGAATTTCAAGTTCCTCAAGGCCGATAGTTAGAATTCCGGAGCCTTCAGAAAGATAAAAAACCACATCAAACGGTTGGGTATGCAACTCCATGGATGCTCCCGGATCAAGAGAAAGATGTACCATTTCGAACCGGTCGGAAGAAAACAGGATTCTTCCGTCAAATTTAAAAAGAACCCGGGGCGCCGCATCAAGTCTCATGATTTGATAATCGTTCATAGTTATGTGAATTTGATATTATCCTGAAAAACCATCCTCATCTGGCTTCTCACTGTTCTTCCTTTTGTACCTTCCAGGAATCCTGGCGCTCCCTGGCCTTCCGGTCCCACTCCACCGGGATAGTCTTAATCCATCCTGCCTTTTCCGCATTCAGGATTTCCATATCAAGACCAATGTACTTCTGAGCGAGCGCCTTGGTAGCAATATCGGGATAAGGAACTTCCCGGTTCATGCCGTGACCGGCCAGGACCCTTGCAAGCAGGATCCGCGCCTCTTTCGATTCACTGATTGACAGGCCGATGATTCTTGAGACTTCAACCGGCGAATGAAACGCATTTCCATGGCCTGCTGCAGAATAATCCCAATACCACTGCGCGTTACGGATGTGCTGAAGAGCCGGATCCATCTCCTGCTGTGTAGCTCCCGATTCCCATGCAATTTTTGCTTCCAAGTGCGCCCTTACCAATTCAATCTCCGATTGATCCCGGATTTCCTTTACTTTTCGCTGACGTTCGTATACATTATTTTTCAGAGTCTCTTCCGATTCGCGGTGACAAACCTGGCATGTGTTCGAAATATTGAGCAACGGACTGGCAATTTTATGGCTGGTAAATTTTTGTCCGCCTTCCTTGACATATGGCATATGGCAGTCGGCACATGCAACGCCGCGCTGGGCATGGATCCCCGTTAAATAAACTTCGTAATCCGGATGTTGGGCCTTCAGGATGGGAGCCTTGCTGAGCTGGTGGGTAAAATCGGTAAAGCCATGGGAATTATAGTACTTCAGAGCGCTGTCGGCCGTGAGCCCAAGGTTCCAGGGAAAGGTCAGATAGGCAACATCCGGGGCATCAGCCCGTTTTTTATCAAAATAATACTCCACATGACACTGTGCGCAAACCAGCGACCGCATCTCCTGGTGTGTTGCTTTTGAGATATCCTTCCCCATCGAATTGAAAGCCTCAACCAGTGCCGGCCGGGTGATCCTGAGATCCATGGTCTTAGGATCGTGACAATCGGCACAACCGATAAAATTGACCACCTCAGCGCCTTTTGCTGCCCATTTCCCTTTATAAAATCCCGCCGCACCCATTTTTTCCATTAACCGGGGAACATCGGGACTTTTACAAGTCCAGCAGGTATTGGGCTGGGGACCGTCGTCGGGACCGTCGGGAGCCCCCGTCCTCAGTGTGTTACGGATGTCTGTAATCGCATAATAATGTCCGCGGGGCGCTTTGTAATCCTTCGAAAAAGCATATCCGGCCCAAAGGATTACCATCCTCGGATCTTTGCCAAGCACGTCGCTCACAGCATTCCCGTTAAATTCGCTGTGAAACGAAGTGTCGGCTGTCGTGAGATAGCTTTGATATTCCCGGGGAAAATTCTCCCCCCAAAGGTCATTCCGGGGTTCATATTCACTCAGATTCACTTTCGGCTTATAAACATATTCCGATTCTGCTTTCCGCTGGGTAATGGAAGAAGCCAGTAATCCCAGAAGAAAAACAATTATCATGGTTCCGAAAAACAAAGCCCAGTTAATCCAGGGTGCACGTTTTTTTGTTGTATCCATCTGTATTGAATTTCAATTATTCTTTAAGGTGCATTGACAATTCCATGTGATCGGGTTCTGATAACCCATTTTCTACCTGCCTTTATCATTTTAATCCTTTCGGAATCATTCATCGTCCTTCTCATCCTCCCGCGCTGTCCGGTTTTCCGTCTTCGTCTTTACCAGCGCACCGGGAGTTGAGGCAATGCTGTTTACCCTTTTGTGCGGCGTTTCACGGTGGCAGTCGGCACAGCGCCGTTGCTGAAGATGATTGGAAAAATCTGGCTGAACGGACCCCAAAAACTGCATTCCGGTAGCCCGTTCATGGCACCTGATGCAGTTTGCCTGTACCGCGTTCTTCCCGGCCTCCCGGATGTAAATAGCGTTGGGTTCGTTTCGTAATGTAAAAATGGTGGCATGCCGCAATCCATCTTGCGCCTTGAACCAATATTTGTTGAAAACATTGTCGTGTGGAACATGACAATCGTTGCAAACCGCTACGTTGCGATGAGAACTGTGTGCCCAGTCATTGAACTGGGGATTCATTACATGGCAATTAATACAGGTTTCGGGATTATCGGAAAGATAGGAAACAGCCCTCGAAATATACAAGGCATAGGCCCCCAGACCAAAAAAAATGCCCAGCAAGACCGCGACGGTGCGCTTCCATTGTTCAGGGGGGACCAGCCAAAGGAAAATCTTCTTCATGCACCGTAGTTTGGGAATAGTTTCTCAAAAATACCATTTTCCTGAATAAGACAAAAATCCGGCCTGTTTTTATTGTGTTTTGTACCTTTACATCATCGTACCCAAATCGCTTGTTGATCAATAGTCAGATGCCGGAAATTGTCGATCATAAAAAGATCTATTCACTCCTCGAAATCGCCGAAACCTTGCGCCAGACGATCAGTGTGCAATTTTCCTCCGCATACTGGATAAAAGCGGAAATGAACAAACTGAATCATTATCCCTTTTCCGGACATTGCTATCCTGAACTGGTCGAAAAGATCGATGGAAAAATGGTTGCACAGATGCGGGGAACTTTATGGAAAGAAGATTATTTCCGTATCAATAAAGCATTTCTCTATACGCTCCAGGAGCCCTTGAAGGACGGGATCACCATTTTGTGCCTGGCTCGCCCCAGTTTTGACCCGGTATATGGATTGAGCCTCCGCATCACCGATATAGATCCCTCCTTTACCCTCGGCGAACTGGAACGAGAAAAAAGAGCCTCCGTCAACCAGTTGATCCGGGAAGGGATCTTCGACAGAAACAAAAAACAAAGCTTTCCGTTACTTCCAAAGCGTATTGCCGTCATCTCGGTGGAAACCAGTAAGGGCTATGCCGATTTTCTGAAGATTATCAACGAAAACCCTTTTCATTACCGAATGTCCGTCATGCTGTTCTCGGCGCTCCTGCAAGGGGACAAAGCCGGCGCCTCTATCGGTTACCAGCTGGACCGCATTTCTCGCGTTAAACACCATTTCGACCTGGTCGCCCTGATCCGTGGAGGAGGGGGCGATGCCGGACTTTCGGCTTACAACAATGTGGAACTGGCCCGCAAGGTTGCACGCTTCCCCCTCCCGGTCCTGACCGGCATCGGGCATGCAACCAATGAAACCGTGGTCGAAATGGTTGCCTTCAGGAACAGCATCACACCAACTGCATTGGCAGATTTCCTGATCCTCCAATTTCAGAATGTTTCTGATTCCCTGAAAGATGCATTCCGGATTATCAGGGGAAGTGCAGTGAAGATAATGCTCCTGGAGAAAAGAAATTATTCGCAATGGACTTCACGATTTAAGTTAAGCACCGCCGGCCATCTTGAAGTTTCTAAGAACCGGTTGTCCGACCGGATTCAGGCCATTTCGGGATATTCCGGATTCTATGTAAGGAACGGCAAAGAAAAAATCCACGGGATACATGGCAGACTATTGAAACAATGTTCCGATCTGACCGGATTCCATCGTGACAACATCCGGGTTATGAAGCAAAAGGTCAAGGTCGCAGCGTCCCGGAACTTTTCCAAAGGATTCATAGAATTGGAGCATCTCCGACATCAGGTTACCATGCTTGATCCCAAAAATGTACTTTCACGTGGATATTCGATTACTTTTTCTGGAAAGAAATCCATCCGCTCCTGCACCGAAATTAATCCGGGTGACGTGATTAAAACCATTATCTTTGATGGTGAGATCAACAGCACGGTCATCCACAGCCAAAAAGAACACAACGAATGAGCCCCAAAATATCTTATATCGAAGCCTTTCATGAACTACAGACCATTGTGAATGAAATGGAAGCCGGTGAAATTTCCGTTGACCAGGTTGCTGAAAAAGTAAAAAGAGCCGCAATGCTCATCAGGATCTGCAAAGAAAAACTGTTATCTACCGAATCCGATGTCAATCAGATTCTGAAAGAGCTGGAGGAGGATAACAACTAACCGGCCACCTCTGCCTGTCCGGTAAGTATTTCGTGACCTATTGATTGGTCTTCCTGTAAAGTTTCACCAGGTCCATTTTCTGTTTATCTGTCATCCCGATACTCTTTCGTTAATTTGGTTTATATCTTCGGAACACACATGAACTGATGCTCAGGAATTGCATCTCCGGATCAATTTGAAAGCAGTAATTTTACGACAGATAACGAGTTTTACCATGAAGTCATCGAATTTGTTTTTCACGGGGTCGCAGAACTGATACTTTCACTCCTTTTCTACTTTTGTTCGCTGTGTCTGATAAAATCAATACACTGAGTTTTTTTCTGACGGGAATCTTTCTTTTTTCCCTGGGGAATGAAGCGTTAGCCGGTACTCCGCAGAATCATGCGTTTGATTCAGCATTCAGATCAAAAAAGATTATTCCGGCTGTTAGGATTGACACCCCGCCAAAGATAGATGGATTAATGAATGAGCATTTCTGGCGAACACTCCCAGCGGCAAAGGATTTTGTTCAATATTCACCCTCAAACGGCGCTTTTCCCTCTTATCCCACAGAGGTGCGGTTCGCCTATGATGATGTGGCGTTGTACATCGGCGCAATGATGTTCGATGCGCGTCCCGACAGCATTTGTAAAGAACTGGGACGCAGGGATCAGGTCGAGTCTCTGAATAATGATATCATCTCTTTCGACATCCTTCCGTACGATGATGATCTGAACATGTATGAGTTCAAACTTTCGCCGGCTAATGTGCAAAACGACTGTAAGTATTCGGCGATCGGAAATGATATTACCTGGGATGCAGTATGGGAAAGCGCCACATCCGTCAACAACGAGGGATGGATCGCAGAAGTAAGGATCCCCTACTCCGCCTTGCGTTTCCCAAGGACCCCGAAACAAATCTGGGGGATCAACATGTGGCGGAACCTGCAACGTCGCGGGGAATATTCTACCTGGACTTTCGTGGATATCAACGATCAGAATATTTTCAGATATTACGGTGATCTGGCCGGCATCGACAGTATTCAGCCGCCGGTTCGACTCTCTTTCTCGCCCTATCTTTCAGGCTACCTTGAGAAAAATCCGGATGCAAAAAACTGGCAATACTTCATCCGGGGCGGATTGGACCTGCGATATGGTATTAACGAAAGCTATACCCTCGACATGATGCTGATCCCCGATTTCGGACAAGTTCAATCGGATGATCAGGTGCTCAACCTCACCCCTTTTGAAATCCGGTACGATGAAAAACGCCAGTTCTTTACAGAAGCGACCGAATTGTTCGATAAATGCGAAATTTTTTATTCCCGCCGGGTAGGAAGCGTTCCGAAAAATTTCAATGCGCCATACGACAGCTTGAATATCAATGAAATAGTATCTAAAAACCCCGAAGAGACCCGTATTATCAATGCTACAAAAATATCAGGACGCGATGTCCGGGGACTGGGAATCGGCTTTTTCAACGGAATGACCACCAATACTTGGGGAATCCTCGAGGACACGCTTACCGGTAACCAACGCAGGATTATGTCGCAACCCTTCACCAACTATAACGTTCTGGTTCTGGACCAGAATCTTAAAAATAACTCCTATGTTACCCTGATTAATACTAACTATTATACTCCGGCTGATCGTTATACAGCCAACGTTACCGGCGTTGAGACAAAACTCTGCAATAAAAAAAATACCATGGCATTTTTCGGGCGGGGTATCGTAAGCCAACAGTTCCATGAGGGAATTTCTCCCGTATTCGGTCACCGATACACCCTCGAAATTTTAAAGCCCAGCGGGAGATTTCAATACAGCATTTTCCGCGATGAGATCGGAAGCACCTACGACCCCAATGACATGGGTTTTTTGTTGTACAATAATGAAGCAATAAACAGGCTGACCCTGAATTATACCATTTCCGATCCGGTCTGGATCATTCGGAATTCTCAGTCTTATTTCTCGACCACCTATAAAACCCTCGTAAAACCATACAGCTTTACCGGACTTGAATTCGAAGTCTACAACCAGACGGTCTATAAAAACATGTGGAATTCATTCATCGACTTCTCCGTCCAACCCTTGGGGAGCAACGACTATTATGAACCCAGGGTATGGGGCTGGATATATAAAAAACCATGGAGCTATAACACGCAGGTCAGTATTGGCACCGACCAGAGAAAAATGTTTCGGATATACAGTGGACTGGGTTGTATTCATGCTCCCGACAACAGAAATTTCAATTACTGGATCAGCCTGATTCCCCGGTTCCGGTTTTCCGACCAGGTCACGGTTTCGGTGTCGTTCAATTACGATATGAATTACAACGACCGGGGATGGGTTAATACTTTGTATGATTCTGTCGCTGAACCAGCCATCTGGTTCGGACGCAGGGATGTATCCACCTTTAACAACATTCTGAATATCAAATACATCTTTAACACTAAAACCTCGATCACCCTGAGAGCCCGACATTATTGGTCAACGGCTAAGTATTTTGAATATTACCGCCTCGGCCATGATGGCGAACTCAGCCGGGCAGATTATCCATATAAGGCGGACCTCAGCTATAACGCTTTCTCCATCGATCTTCAGTTTGTTTGGTACTTCGCTCCGGGAAGCGAGCTCAGCGTAGTCTGGAAAAATAATATCAATACGCTGAACGAACTGTCTTTGCTGAATTACTGGGATGACCTTACCGGAACCTTAAACTCCCCCCAAACCAACAGTTTTTCGGTAAAAGTGCTTTATTATATTGATTATCTCAATATTAAAAAACTATTTATCCGAAAGAAAGGTTGACCATCTGGAACCCCTCCTTTTTATAATTTTGCAGAAAAATCGGGATGATGAAAAGACTCGTTTTCGTTTTTGCTTTTTTTGTCGGATTTACGGGAACCGAAGTCATTGCCGGGAATCCTGATAGTCTGGTAATCGGTAATTTTTTCAGTGAAGCGCTGACCCATCCGGTAGCTTCCCACAATCTCGGATTTCTCTGTAACAATTTTCAGGGAAGGTTGTGCGGTACTTTACAGGCCGAAAAGGCTGTTGCATGGGTATACCGGATGTTAAAAGAAATGGATCCCGACACCGTATACCTGCAACCCTTAACCGTTAAACGATGGGAACGTGGTGAGAAGGAAGTTGCCCGTGTGAAATCAAGTGCTGTTGGAAAACAGGTTCTCAACATCTGTGCATTGGGAAGCTCCATAGGTACCGGGTCAAAAGGCATAGAAGCAGAGGTGATCGAAGTGGCCGGCTTTGAACAGCTCGACGACCTTGGGCGCGAAGGGGTTTCGGGCAAAATTGTATTTTTTAACCGTTGTGCCAATCCCGCCTGGTTTTATACTTTCAATGCCTATGCAGAAGTGGTGGCATTGCGTGCACGAGGAGCGCTCTATGCGGCGAAATACGGGGCTATCGGAGTTATCGTACGCTCTGCAACGCTTTCCCACGACGATTATCCCCACACCGGTATCCAGCATTATGCCGATTCGGTTATCCGCATCCCTGCCGTCGCTGTTAGCACCAATGGGGCCGATTCCCTGTCCGCCTGGCTTAAAGTGGACCGTCGTTTGCGATTGTTTATACGGACAACCTGCATGGAACTTTCCGAAACCGGCAGTTTTAATGTAATTGCAGAAATAAAAGGAACGGTTTACCCCGAAAAGATTATTGCGTTCGGTGGTCATATTGATGCCTGGGATCTGGGACAGGGGGCCCATGACGATGGCGCCGGAGTGGTTCAGACCATGGAAGTGCTGAGATTATTTAAACAGTTGCAGATTAAACCGGCCAACACCCTTCGCCTGGTGGTTTTCATGGATGAAGAATATGCGCAACGGGGAGCCGTAGCTTACGCCAGCGCTGTTGGTATTAAAAATGAATCCCATATCGCCGCAATTGAATCAGACCGGGGTGGCTTCACACCGCAGGGATTTTCCATCGATGCAACGGATAAACAGGTTGATCTGATCCGGCGCTGGCAGCCACTTTTAGTGCCATATGGATTTTGGTCATTCGCGAAAGGGGGCAGCGGAGTCGATATCGGCCCATTGAAAAAATATGGATTCCCTTTGATCGCCCTGGTCACCGATTCACAACGGTATTTTGATTACCAGCACGCCGGTTCCGATACATTTGACAAGATCAGTCCCCGGGAACTTCAGCTCGGAAGCGCCGGAATCGCTTCTCTGGTCTACCTGATCGACAAATACAGCAACCTGTTGACTCCTTGAATCACCATACATGGAACGAGCCGGACTGGGTTCATAACGGGATAAGCTCCCTTCAAACCATATGAATCCCCTGATATTTTCAACTGATTTGTAAATCGAATTCCCTATTAAAAGAATTATGACACTTACAAGAGAAAAAGCGCTGGAACTTTTACACTATTATGTGAAAAATGAAAAAATGATCTTTCATTGCCTGGCCTCTGAAGCCGTGATGAAAGGTATTGCCCGAAAATTGGGACAAGATGAAGAGAAATGGGCAATGGCCGGCCTTTTACACGATCTCGATGTGGAAGTCACCCACGCCGACCCGCTGGTTCATGGAACACAAACAGCAGGCCTGCTCAAAGATTATAATGTTGATCCCGAAATCCTCGATGCCATCAGCATGCACAATGAATGTTCCGCCGGAAAGGAACGAAACACCGAATTCCAGCACGCACTCGCCGCCGGGGAAACCATAACCGGACTGATCTTTGCCACCACTTATGTCTATCCCGACAGGAAGCTCTCCAGCGTGAAACCAAAGTCCGTGGTCAAACGAATGAAAGAAAAAATATTTGCTGCCTCCGTGAAACGAGAAAATATTTTGGAATGCGAGAAAGTCGGAATCCCGATCGATGAATTTGCAGCTCTGGCCATCAATTCCATGTTACCGATAGCTGGCGAATTAGGTTTGTGAACGGGGGTGTTTCTTTCGTGCAAGCCACCAACTGAAAAAACCGGAAACCAGAATGACGAGCGTCATCAGTCCAATGAGTGGTACAATCAATATGTACAAACCTCCCAAAACCGGTTGAAATATACGGCCTGTATGGATCTCTAATGCAAGATTCCACAATGAAATGGGGCTCTGAGAAATTATTGCTTCGGGCATTGCGGGGAATGGATTCTTCCCCTTCACAGCCATAATCCCAACAGCATAATCAAAAACAACCTCTGTTGAATCATTAACACGGCAAAAACCCGCCACACTTACCTGGCTAAAAGGAGGTCCTTTCACTCATGTTCGGTAATAGGGCAATTTTGTAATATAATCGGTAATTGCTCCGGTTTCAGTGTTCCAGATAAAGATCCCGCTGAATGAACCAATCAGATACCCGGGTATTTTCTTCAGGACATTGATGCCCATTACACTAACGGGAGGCTGATAGGGTAATAATTTAAGTTTCTTTTTAAACTGAAGATCCGCTTCGAATATCCCTTCCTGAGTCGCCACAATGAACCGCCCCGACTCCCGATCAAATTCAAAATCACGGAGTTTATCGAACCATGGATTGGGGCTGTCGAGTTCGGAAAAGGGAATCGGCTGTACCCGGGAACCGGCAATGGGTATAAGCAGAGGCGGCCTAAGGAACGTCCCGGTGAAGGTCGTGAGGATCAGCACCGGAAAAAGCCACGATCCTACAATATTGTGCCACCTGAGCGTGCCCCTGTTGAATCTTTTTAACCTAGAACGATTCAATTCATCTTTCAAATGTCTGATTCGATGTGGAATCAGAAAATAGATCAATCCTGTTATACAAAGCAGAATAATACTCAGGCCGACAAAATCGACAAGGATTTTTCCTGCAAATCCATAGATCTCGCCGCTGTGAACAACCCAGAAAGTTCTGAAAAGCCCCACCTTCCCGTCCCATCCTTCAGGTGGCGGGATCGAAATAATACTGAATTTCGGAATTTGAACATTTGTCGAATTTATGACCATTTTTCTCCTCGCAATACCATTATCAGGGGAACGATCGGATACATGATGATTTTCGGCTTGTTCAGGGTTATTCCCCGGTATTGTCATCATCAGGAGTGACCTTGACATGACCATTAAGGTATCCCCAATGGTGATAATTTTCACGATACGCTCGTCACACGAAGGCAGCTCAATACGGTTCCACCTTCCCTTTTTGAAATCGTACCGGAACATTCCGAACAGTGTTCCGGCGTACAATCCTGACCTTTTATTAAAATGGACAGTGTTGATTTTCCGGTTATCCACACCCTTCGGAAAACCAGTGTTGAGCGCTCTGAACTGTTGGTACGAAGAATTAGTCAGCCAAACCCCCAGATTTCCGTAAACCAGAATAGAATCATCTGAAATTTGCTCAGAGCCTTTAATTGCCGCAAGAATCCAGTTGTTATATCGGTAAACCGATGGCAGGAAATTCCGGTCTATATCTATTCCCGATAACAGATTCCTGTGATTCAAAATGATTCCTGATACCGCGAAAAATAAGATGAAAAGCGTAGCAACCAGACTGAACCACTTGTGGTATTTCCGGAAAAATTGCGCATGCCTGCAACGATGATAAAAGGAAAGGCTGAAGCATCGAAAAACCGATGCTTCAGCCTTTTCCCGGTCCGTCATTTACTGAAATAGGTGTGAAACAATCCATCAGTACCGGTTTCTGATCGGGTCTGATAGCCGGCTGCAGCCATTTTCTCAATCATGGGTGCCGGCGGAAACGGAGTAATCACCTCATAAACCTCCCCCGGAAGCAACGCGGCACACTCCTCCTGAACCTGTGCAAGGGGATGTATGCCCTGGGCCAGTAATGGTCTGGCATCCAAAACTACTTTTGAAACCGGATGATCCGGCTCGGCTACTTTACCTCCGACATCAGCCTGTTCGTTCTTTTTCGCAGATTCTGATCTTTCGCTCTTCCGGTAACTCAACAACCGCTGATCGCCTGAAAGCGACCTTTTTTCCGTCAAATCCTGCGACATTTCAACAGTCCCAAGATACTCACCCTTTTCGTTTCGCAGTGCAAAATATTCAATATGGATGAACTTTCCACCCATCTGAATCCAGAATGGAGCGCTGTCGGCCTTACCACTCTTAAAATCACCCACGATCTGATCCACGATATGAACGCTGGAAGGCGGATGACACATGCGAACATCACGGCCTAGAATCGCTCTGTTCCGGTCGAAAATTCGTTCTTTCCCCTGAGAGAAATATTTTACCTTATCGTTACGGTCGACAAAAGTAATATCAACAGGAAGCGTGTTTAGTATGGCCAGCAACTCTTCTGTTGTGAACCTTCCACTGGGAAGATTCACCGTCCCCTCTCCAGTCGAAACCTCCGTTTCTGCTTCAACTCCATACGGCTTCCAGGTGAACTTCGGGTCATACAAACAATAACCGATCTCCAGGGTTTGACGATAAACTTCGTACCAATCGGCTTCACTAAGCTTATCAAGCGTCATTGGGAACAGGATCTCCTCCTCCTTCATGATCATGTCGGTTATGGCTTTGGCAGCCGGTTTCAGGTGAAGATCGATTTTCATTTCCATCATCTCGGTTGTGAATTCACCCGGCATGTTCAGTGCATTGATCGCATTTTTCAACAGATCGCGGGTCTCATCGTGTTTCCCCCACATGACTTTGGGTGGCCCGGTAATTCCGTATTTCTCGAGAAACGGAAAGAGTAGGTTCTCCTTTCGCCTGTAATGTTTATCAACATCCATCAGGCTGTTAAACAGCGTCTTAATTGTGTTGAGATACTTTTCTTTGCCGGGACTCTGCATTTCATCAGCCACCCGACTGAATAATACGTTGAGTTGATCTGCTACCTTTACAAGTTCTTTGTTCTCCTGTTTGAACGTGTCGACCGGATGACCCGGCGCTACGATTTTCATTCCGGCCAGATCGATATGACCCTCAAGCGCTTCTGTGTGAACATCACACAAACGAAGAACTTCCGCTTCGGGCAATCCTTCGTTGATCAACTCCTGTTCTACCTCTACCACCTCACCATAAGGAATTTTTGCCATAAGTTCTACCATTCGTGCCCTTACTGCTTCCGGAGCCACCCCTTCGTGCAGCTGCAGGATCATGTGCTTTAACAACTCCTTCCTGCTCCTTGAATTATTGATCAGTTCACTCATCTTTTTATCCTTTAATCATTGTTAAAACCATCTTAAACTTCTCAACAGCAGTCACCGCGTGTGGAATCCCGGCCGGCATAATAATGGCATCACCCGCCCCCAGGGTGAAAGGAATCTCGTTAATGACAATTTCAGCGTTCCCTTCAACGACCTGAACCAGGGCGTCGAAAGGCGCTGAATGGGTACTTAACCGCTGACCCTTGTCAAAGGAGAATAAAGTGACCGTTCCTGCTGTGCGGTCGATGACTCTTTTACTGATAATACCCTCGGCTGAATAATCTACCTTTTCTGGGAATCTGAACACGTTTGAGTGTTCGAAAATGCTCTTTTCCATAATTTGTTTTTTTAATTGAACCTTTACTATCTTGACTTTATTTTGAAATTTTATTTTTGTTTGGATTACTGTTTTATATGATCCTTTTTAAGGGACCATCCTCCCTTTAATCCAAAAATGAAACATGCCAAAGCAAGCGCCCCCAATGTAAAGACTGTGTCGCCGATTATCCGTAACCACTTGAAAGTTATGATCAGGGGATCCTGAAGAAATTCGGCCGAACGGGCATACCACATGCCGTTCTTTACACTTACCCAAGTCTGTGCCAGCCCCACTGGCAATACACTTAGCAATACCATCAACGCCAATCCGATATTTATGGACCAGAAGGCAAAACGAATCCATTTTGAATTCCACACTTTCCCGGGATCCATGCTTTTCAGCACAAACAACATCAATCCAATTCCCAGCATCCCGTAAACTCCGAATAAAGCGGTATGTCCGTGAACCGGGGTCGTGTTCAATCCCTGCATGTAATACAACGCGATCGGCGGATTAATCAAGAATCCAAAGATGCCGGCTCCTACGAGGTTCCAGAAGGCCACGGCGAGGAAGAACCAAATCGGCCATCGATATCCCTCAATCCACGCCCGGCTTTTTGATATCTTGAAATTTCCATAACCTTCATACCCCATCAATACCAGGGGAACTACTTCAAGGGCCGAGAAGGTGGCTCCAATGGCGAGTATTGCTGTCGGGGTGCCTGTAAAATAAAGATGGTGAAAAGTACCCAGTATCCCGCCAGAGAGAAAGATTATTGTGGAAAATAAGACACTCGATGTGGCTGTTGCAACCCTTATCAAACCGAGACGGACAAACAGAAAGGCAATGGCAACAGTGGCAAAAACTTCGAAGAAGCCCTCCACCCAAAGGTGGACGACCCACCAACGCCAGTATTCAGCAACAGCAAGATGCGTCTGACGGCCCCACATTAGTCCGGCTCCGTAAAAAGCAGCAATGGCGATGGAAGAAATGATGAACATGGTTAAAAGAGACCGGTTTTCGGAACGTTGCTTAAATGCGGGCGCTAAACCTCTTCCCATGAGAACAAGCCAGATGACCAATCCAACAAATAGAAAAAGTTGCCAGAACCTTCCCAGATCAACATATTCATACCCCTGGTGCCCGATCCAGAAATTCTGAACCAACCCAAGCTTCTGCATGACACCGTACCACTGTCCCGCCAATGAACCGACAACAATGATCAATAAAGCAATAAAAAGAAAATTCACACCCAACGCCTGAAACCTGGGCTCCTTACCTGCAACGGCAGGCGCCAGATATAAACCAGTTGCAAGCCATGAAGTGGCAATCCAGAAAATCGCCAGTTGAACATGCCAGGTACGCGAAATAGAATAAGGCACCCATTCCGATAAAGGTAAACCGTAAAATGCCTGGCCCTCCACTCCATAATGAGCCGTGATCGCCCCCATCAGGATTTGAACAAGAATCAGGGCCGTGACGATCCAGAAATACTTCAGTGTGGCTTTCATCGAAGGGGTCTGAATTCCACCCAGCAAAGGATCTGTATCCGGCATCTCCTGACCAGCCAAACCCTCTTCCTTTCGCGAAGCATAATACCAAACCATCAGACCGATTCCCGCAAGTAACATAATTACGCTGAACCCGGTCCATAAAATCAGTGAACTCGTAGGCTTATTATCAACCAACTCATCCGACGGCCAGTTGTGGGTATATGAAATATCAGTCCCGGGACGGTTCGTCACACAGGACCAGGCTGTCCAGAAAAAAAAGGCATTCATTTTATCCATCCTGCTCTGATCCTTGACAGAGTTCGGTGGTATAGCATAATGATCGCGTAAGGTATCATACGCCCGATCGTTCATGAAAAGACCGGAGTAATGTTTTCCCACGGCCTCAATGGCCTTTGCCCTGAGTGGAGAAACAACAACTCGCCCGCTTGACGGATTATAGGTATTTATACGCATCTCCTGCTGCAACCTGACTCGGAGCATTGCCTGTTGTTCGGGTAATATTTGATTGTAGGGTTTGTGAAACGTTGTATCAGAAAGGTAATTCAGAATATACTCCGATTCCCGGTGAAGCCAATCGGCCGACCAGTCTGGAGCGACGTATGAACCATGTCCCCATACGGATCCGACTTCCTGCCCCCCGATAGACTGCCAGATGTTCTGTCCATCTTTTATATTTTGACCCGTGAATAAAACCGAACCATCGGTAGTGACGACCGATTCGGGAATGGGTGGCGCCTGCCGGTATATTTCCCGGCCATAGAAAAGAAGCACTGCAAAAGAGACCACCATGACAGTGATAAATCCAAACCATAGTTTTTTTGTCTTCATGTTTTTTCGATCTACTTGGTGTTGAATAATAACTCGGTGCGTGGTATGATGAAAGATATTCCAGGATACTGTTTCTTCTAAATACTCATTTTATAGCCATTCCTCCTCGAGCACCTCGCCCTTTACACTGACAATTGCCCTTTTTATCGGGATGTTCCGACCTGCTTCACTCCGCGCTGCCTGTGCCATCTGCAACAATCCGCCGCAGCAGGGAACCTCCATCATGATCACGGTCAGCGAATTGATCTTTGATTCCTGTATCATAGCCATCAGTTTCTGGAGGTACGACTCCTTGTTGCTGTCCAGTTTCGGACACGCAATCGCAAGGGTCTTCCCCCTTAAGAACCGGCTGTGGAAATTTCCCATGGTAAAGGCAACACAATCTGCCGCCAACACTACATCGGCCTGATTAAAAAATCCGGCCCGCGGATTTAATAAATGCATTTGAACCGGCCACTGCCGTAATTCAGAGGGAACTTCGATGCCGGCACCTTCAGCGGTGCATTCAACTTTGTGTTGATCAGTTCTGAAATCCATGGTCTGAGCACCCGGACAACCGTGTCCGGAATGCAACCGCTCCTCCTTGAGTGTAGTCACAAGATTTGGATGTGTCGCATTTCCACCCTGTTTTTCCGCTGCCGGACCCATCTCAATATTTTTTTCTTTTAAATACCGTATAGCCTCCTTTAGCAGCTCCTCCTCATTGTGATCACGGAGGTGCTCGAGATGCGCCAAAATGGTATTCCGGCCTTTTGGTAAGATCTGTTCCATGACCTTCTGCTCGTCATAGGGCTCTGCTTCACGCTCAATGATCTCAATTGCGCCTTCATGACAATGGCCAATACACGCCCCCAGACCGTCACAAAACAGATCGCTGATCAGTCGTGCCTTCCCGTCAATAATCCGGAGTGCGCCTTCATGACAATTGGGCACACATTGACCGCACCCATTACATTTTTCCTCATCAATCTGAATAATTTTCCTTTTCATCTTAATTTACCATTCCCATGAACCCGCCCCGGCGGGCTGATATAATAGTTATTTATATTGTATTTAAGTATTTAATTACTTATTTGAAATAAAAAAAATTATATATAGGACCGCAGGGTCTGTTCCTGCAAGAACTTTTTAAATTCAGTGGTCAGTTTATTTACAACATTCCCCATCACACATTTATCAAAACCACAAACATCATAGGATAAGGGACAATTTCCCATCTCCAAACTTCCTTCGATCGACTCGTAAATATCAAGAAGGGATATCAGGGCAGGATCCTTTTTTAATGAAAAACCACCCGATGGCCCCCGCACGGATTTTAACATACTATTTTTGACCAACCTTTGCAATACCTTGGAAATGTGATTTTTTGAGAATCCGGTGGTCTCGGCAATTTTCACCGCATTGATCCCGTTTTCCGATTTTGCGATCAGAACCATGCTGTGAATCGCAATTGAAGCAGCTTCAGATAATGCAAAAATTTTAGACATTTTTATTTAGGTAATTGAATACGCAAATGTATAAATAAAATTCTTTCCTCCGACAAAACAGGGAAAAAATTTTTCTTTCATGGGAAATCATAAAATTTGTTGAAAAATAATATCTTGCGGCTATGATAAAAAAAATAACCAGCATTCAGAACCCTTTTATTAAAAACCTTTTGCTTCTTGAATTGAAGCCAAAAATCCGCCAGGAACAAAACAGGTTTATTATTGAAGGAGTCCGTGAGATCGGTCTGGCAATCGCCGGCGGATATACCATTACCGATTTGTGTTTCACCCCGGGAATAACCCATCAACAAAATGCTGATGCACTTATAGAAGCCGCTGGTTCCGATGCAAATGCTATCGAACTTACAAAAGATGTATTTAACCGTGTTGCTTATCGTAAAGACAACGGCGGAATGATTGCTCTGGCAATTCTCCGACGTCTGGAATTAAAAGACCTGTCTCTTGGGATAAATCCCTTGCTCCTGGTCCTCGAGACTGTCGAAAAGCCCGGGAATCTTGGGGCTATGCTGAGAACAGCCGATGCAGCCGGTCTCGACGCCGTCATCATCTGTGACCCGTCCACCGACATTTTCAATCCAAACGTCGTTAGATCAAGTATTGGTTGTATTTTTACCCTGCCGGTGGTCACAGCACCTTCAACCGAAGTCATCAACTGGCTGCATACCAACAATATAAGCATAATGGCTACCGCTTTGACAGCCACCCGTTGTTATTATGAAACTGATTTCTCTAAACCCACTGCAATAATTATGGGATCTGAAGCCCAGGGTCTCAGTGATCCATGGCTTAAACAGGCTGATTCCCTCATTAAAATCCCAATGAGGGGGAAGATTGATTCGATGAATGTATCAGTATCGGCCGCAATTGTAGTTTTCGAAGCGCTCCGGCAAAGAGGTAATCACAAAATTTCAATGCCCCACCTTTGAACCATTAACCATAATTTTCATCTTCCGGTTTTAATATCAGAAATCCCCGGGGCATTTTACTTTTAAACTCCAACAGCTGGCCATTAACCGGATGAAATAATGATAAATAAAAAGCATGTAACCGGATTCTTCGGTGAAACCGGTCATCGGCTCCATAACGCCGGTCACCGACGACCGGACAACCCAAGTCGGCGAGATGAACCCGGATTTGATTCTTTCGCCCGGTTCCAAGTTCGACCTCTAAGAGGGTGTAATCGGGAGTGCGATCCATAACTTTGTAATGTGTCACCGCATATTTTGCCCCATCTTGTTCCTGAACGGAAAACATCCGCTGCTGCGGTCCTTCCATCAGCCACCCCTTCACGGATCCCTCTTCCTTCCCGGGATAGCCCTCAGTCAATGCATAGTATCTCTTTTGGGCGCGCGACCAGTCACTTTTAATTTTTTGCTGTATCAGCTCACTTTTAGCAAACACCAGGATTCCTGAAACCTCCCTGTCAAGCCTGTGCACAATAAATAAACGCTCCTTCCCCCTTGAATTTTCTTTATTCCACAACTGCATGATCTTATAAAAAGAAGTTCCTCCAGTATCTTTATTTCCAACAGTCAACAGTCCTGCGGGTTTCTCGGCAACGAGTATCAGATCGTCTTCATACAATACGGGATATGGGGGTTTTACTCTGCCTATTCGAATCTCTTGCCGGTTATATTCAACGATTGCACCAGGATGAACCAGTTCTGAAGGATTGGTAACCATGCTACCATTCACCTTGATGTTCCCATGGGTGATCCATTGTTTTACTGTCGTTTTTGAAGCATTCTGAAAAACGACCTTTAAATGATCCAATAACGTCATTTCCGATGTTACTGCAGTTTTCATGGGGTATTTGTTTTTTATATTTTTCATGGGTTACCCAAAATGACTTTCATAATTACAGGGTTGTGATCCGACCATTTGAAACCAAGATCTGCCGTTTCAATCCCAAGCACCCTGATATTGGGTGAAACAACAAAAAAATCAAGGATCGTCGTTCGTGTCCGGCCTTTAAGGTACCCTTCATCAGTATACCTTTCTGACGGAATACCGGGATCAAAAACGAACTGCCACCCTGTTAAAATGTGTTCCGGGAAGGGTGGATCACTTTTCATCACCACATCTTTTGTCCTTATCCACTCTGTTTTCAATCCCTTTGGATTAATATTCCAGTCGCCTCCGGCAACAATGAAATTACCCTTTCGATACTCCGTGTTCAACGTGGAATCAAGAATCATTAATTCCTTTTCACGAAGGATCCCGGTTGAATCATAAGCGGAATTATGAAGATTCACAACGATCAGGTCCTTTTTATTGTGTAAAGGAAACCGGAAAAGGTTAAAACAACGCTTCAGCATGACCAGTCGCATGGGCCAGGGAAAATCCGAATAATAGTACCTGGTCTCCCATGAAACGGGCTGAAATTTACTGAAAGTTGTAATCCCTGATAGTACCCGTCCCATTGGATTGGCTAACGGCACAGGAACAAACCGGCACTCATAGTTTTTGGAGAACCATTTCGTGTGTCCGGGAAAATTTGTTGAGATTTCTTCAAATTCATCCAGGTCCCAGGATCTTTTAGAACAACGGTCTACCTCCTGTAAAAAAATAAATGGGATGGTGTCATAACTCCCGATCACTTGTCTGATTCCCGTTAAACAAGCCAATGTCTGCAATTTACTTTGACGGACCTTGTGACCCCCGTCATAAAAAAAATCCATTTCCTTTCCCATACCGGCGTAACCGATATTCCAGGAAAAGAAAGTGATCACCTTTCCCGGCTCAGGCATGCCGATGCCACCGCCGGGAAGATCTGCACTCAGGGATACCGGTTTAAACTCGGTGAAATGCAGAAAAGCCAATAAACTCAAAAAAGAAAACAGCAACACCAGGACGACCAATCCGGTAATGCGTATTGTAATTTTTAGTATTTGTTTCATGGAAGATTGCACCTTCGAAATTACGCCAATATTCTGAATCATGCCTGGGTTTCTGTAACTTTACTTATTCAATCACCTCATGGCGTTTCAGGTAGGTTTCATCAGAAGTATTACCTTTGTATGTTTTATCGGGGTGACAAAAATAAGCTTATCAAAGCAATTTCTGAAAACAGTCGACCTTAAAGCCGGCTGGCTCAGATAAGAATGTTTTAATTACGAATCCGTGAATTCCATATTACACCCGTTGTTTGAGGGAATAATCCTGGGATTGACCGTGGCTATAACCTTGGGGCCGGCGCTTTTTTCATTACTGCAAACCAGTATTAAACATGGGATAAAAACGGGGATTTTCCTCGCAGCAGGAATTTTTATCAGCGATCTCGCAGTAGTAGTTGGATGTTTTTTTGGCGCCACAGCAATTGTAACCGATTCCCATTATCATTTGATTCTGGGTATATTCGGAGGGATCGTCATGATCGTCTTCGGTTTTTATACGATTTTTAAAAAGATGCCCGTAACCGAACAAATTGAAGTTATTAACGAAATAAAAGTTAAAAAAAAGGGCAGACTCCCCTATTTTTTCAAAGGCTTTGTATTAAATCTGGCTAACCCGTTTTTATGGGTATTCTGGATCACTTCAGTACTTGCAATTAATGCCACCTACGGTGGTGATCAGAAACAAGTGGCCCTGTTCTTCACGGGAACATTATCCGTTATTCTGGCTACGGATATTTTAAAAGTGGTGCTCGCCAATAAACTAAAAATTGCCGGCAATCCCCAGGTGAAATTATGGATAAACCGGATTGTCGGGATCCTTTTCGTGATAATAGGCGCATTTATTATTACGGGATCACTACTCGAATTTTTCAGGGGGATTTCCCTTCCGGTACTTAAATAAAACCTAAATAGACCGGATAAGCCGCTCAAATTCATTCTTGAAATTTGTTCCCACGGGTAGCATCCTATCCCTGATCTTTACCTGGTTGCCTTCAATAAGATCAATACGCGATAAGGCAATGATAAATGATTTATGAATCCTGGGAAATTGCTTCGGAGGAAGTAAGGTCTCAATGTTTTTTAACGACTGGTAACTTACGATCATTTTATCCGTAGTATGGATTTTCACATAATCACCGAGGGCTTCAATATAAAGAATATCTGACAGGTTTACTTTGAAAGTCTTTTTACTTGATTTTATAAAAATAAAGTCCTCATCCGTTTTTTCCACCTCCCTGTTTTCAAAATGCTGAATGTCACGCGCTTTAAGAATTTCCTCTGCTTTTTGGACTGCTTTATAAAACCTTTCAAAAGCAAATGGTTTCATGAGATAATCCACAACATCCAATTCATACCCCTGGATTGCATATTCAGCATATGCTGTCGTGATAATGACGAGGGGAGGATTCTTAAGGGTCCTTAAAAAATCAATACCGGTCAGTTTGGGCATGTTGATATCAAGAAATATAAGGTCAACACCCTCATGATGAAGCACCTCTATAGCTTCAATAGCCGAGTTGCATTTCTTTACAATCTGAAGATAAGAAAGGTTCTCAGCATACCGTTCAATGACACGCTGTGCAAGCGGTTCATCATCAATGATCAGACACCGTATATTCATGATAGTTCGATGGTTAATTCAACTAAATATTGATTTTCAGTATCTCTGATGGTCAGTTCGTGTTTTTGGGGATAAAGAAGCTCCAGACGCTTTCTTACATTGGTAAGACCTACACCACTTGATTCGGGAAATTCGGTATGAGTCTCTTTACTGTTTCTGATGATAAACCCAATCCGATCCTCCCGTTCAAGATTAAAATCTATTTCGATGAAGGGTCGGTCCTTGGCAGCCTTTGATCCATGTTTGAAGGCATTCTCAATAAAGACAATATAGAGCAACGGAGCGACCTTAATTCTTGTATTTGAACCTTTTACATTAAAAACAACTTTGAGGTTTTCATCATTGCGCAGATTTTCAAGAAAGACGTAGTTCTTCATGAATTCAAGTTGCTTTTCCATGCTGACCAAGTCTTCACTCGATTCATAAATGATAAATCTCATTAAATCAGATAATTTCAGGATTAGTTCAGGTGCTTTATCCGATTTATCAAGACTGAGAGAATAAAGACTGTTCAGCGTATTGAAAAAGAAATGGGGATTAACCTGGGCTTTTAATGCTCTTAACTCGGCCTCAACTTTTTGTTTTTCAACCTCTTTGATACGTAATTCAACATCCTGAAGGGTAATTGAGTCGCGGGTAAACTTTATAAGGGTTGAAACAACTAAAAAGATCAGCACTAAAATGAATTCCGCAACGATCTCGGAAAGGAAGTTTGGGTGATCGCCACCTTCAAATAAATAGGTAAAGTAATAATTTAACGCGATAAAAAGCAAGATGTTGACAATTTCCAGAACCAGAAATAATCCGAATCTTCGTTTGTAAAAAAAAGTCGGAATTAGCCACAAATAATTGATATACACCGATACAGCCAGAAAACCAATGGTCATCAGGATATTGACTGCTATCCTCAGACTGATATTGTAAAAATTGAAGTCACCCCGTGTAAATACAAGTACCACCGTGAAAAGGATGATGCTGGTAATCCAGAAGAGTAAATGAGGGAAAACAAAATGTCGTTTACAATTCCGGTAAAAACTACGAATTCCCATGTTCTGATTTTTTCAGCAAATGTGGTAATTCGTTGTTGAATTATCAATATTATTTGATGACCATCAGAATATTCACGTTGAAATGATCGTTTTTTCACCCTGAGAAAAAGAGGATTCATGCCAAAAAACGCAACAGTTATCGAGTAATTGGATGGTTCAGTATAATTTGAGCCTCTTGGTTGAGAAAATGTCACTAATATTGCAATTCGTTAAATCTGCATCAATTCCAATTTATTAACCGGTGAAAACACGTGGCATTTTATGAAAACCTTTTTGAAAAAAATTGAAATCGCCCTGCTGGCGATGATCCTTTTAATGGCCTCCGGCCTCAAAGTCCAGGCTGATAATCCTCCTGATGAAGGAATGTGGCTGCCACTTTTACTCGAACGGCTGAATTATGTCGATATGCAAAAAATGGGACTTCACCTGACGGCTGAAGAATTATATAATATTAACCACAGCAGTTTGAAGGATGCAATTGTCGGACTTTCAAGCGGAGGTGCTTCGGGTGGCTTTTTTTGCACGGCTGAGTTGGTCTCATCTCAGGGACTGCTTTTTACAAACCATCATTGTGGTTTCGGGGCTGTTCAGGAATTAAGCTCCACCGAACATGACTATCTGACCAATGGTTTTTGGGCAAAATCTTTTAAGGAAGAACTGCCCAACGAAGGAATGTGTGCATCTTTTCTGCAACGGATTGAAAATGTTACCGATTCTATCATCCCCCTGCTATCAGATACCATGAAAGAAACCGACAGAAATTCAAAAGTGAAGGAAGTATCTGCAAGGATCAAAAAAAGAGCAGAGGAGGGTGGAAAATACGAAGCTTCTGTAAAATCATTCTATGGTGGAAATGAATACTATCTCTTTGTTTTTAAAACTTATCGGGATGTACGCCTTGCCGGGGCTCCCCCCTCTTCTATCGGAAAATTCGGTGGAGATACCGATAACTGGATGTGGCCCCGTCATACCGGCGATTTTACAGTACTCCGCGTTTATTCAGACCCCGAGGGTAATCCCTCGAAATATTCAGAAAAGAACATACCGCTACAGGCCGCGTACCACCTTCCGATCAGCCTTAAAGGGATCAAAAAAAATGATTTTACCATGATCTGGGGATATCCGGGTAGAACTTCAAGATACCTGACTTCCTATGGTATCGACTATAATCTGGCGGTTTTTTATCCGACCATTATCAAGATCTTCGGAAAAGAACTGGAAGTAATGAAAGAGAGAATGGATGTCGATAAGGCTGTAAAAATTGCTTATGCCGCCGATTATGCCGGTATTGCCAATACATGGAAAAATTTTATTGGTCAATCAAAAATGCTGGTCCGGAACAAAGTAGAGGATAAAAAGAAAATGATCGAAAACGATTTCACTGCCTGGTATAGTAAAGACCCGTCGTTACAAAAAAAATACGGAAAAATCCTCGACAATCTCAGTACCAATTATGCCGCAATGAAAAAAGTTGCAATACCGTTCTTTTATGCAAATCTGGCCGGTAATGGGTTAGATGTCGTACAAACCGCAAATCAATTCGGGACTATTCAATCCGCACTGGAAAAGAAAAACAAAGAAACTCTGAAATCAGCACAGGAAGAGGTTAAATCGGCCATGAAACGTCAATTTAAAGAATATGATGAAGCCATTGCTCAAAAAACACTTGCCGAATTGCTTCGCATGTACCAAACTGATGTTTCCAAAGAAGATCTTCCGTCGATCTTTTCAGTAATTGAAAAAGATTACAACAACGACTTTAACGCCTTTGCAAAAGCGGTTTACAATACTTCTGTTTTCGCCTCACTGGAACGTACCAATGCCTTTGCAGATAAACCCGCCCTTAAAGTCTTCAAGAAAGACCTGGGATGGCAATTGGCTCAGTCGATGAACGAGGCTACCGGGAAATACGCCGCTTCATTTAGCGCAGCCCAGGGAAATGTAAGTGTTTCAAACAGGATGTTTATTGCAGGACTAAGGGAAATGAATCCCAATCTGGTACGTTATCCCGATGCCAATTCTACCATGAGAATGAGTTATGGAAGTGTCCTGGATTACTTCCCGGCCGATGCGGTACATTATGATTATGTGACAACCCTGAAAGGAGTCATGCAAAAAGAAGATCCCAATAACGATGAGTTCATCGTCGACCAGAAACTGAAAGATCTTTATAATGCAAAAGATTTTGGCCCCTACGGCGAAAATGGAGAAATGATCGTATGCTTTCTGACAACCAACGATATTACCGGCGGCAATTCAGGCAGCCCGGTAATCAATGGCGATGGACAATTGATCGGACTTGCTTTCGATGGCAACTGGGAGGCGATGAGTGGAGATATTATGTTCGAACCGGATATGCAACGCACCATTAATGTCGATATCCGTTATGTGCTTTTCATTATGGATAAATTCGCAGGAGCCACAAATCTGGTAAATGAACTGACTTTAATCAAATAAGAAAATCACGAAAATAATCAGGAGGGGGAATTATCGGAATTCCCCCTTTTTTATTGTGTGGCATCCTCCGGAGAATTCTTTTTGACCAAACCTGAAACAGCCCAATAAACCGATGCGAATGCAAGGCTGATCCACATTGCGGCTGGTATCACTCCGACTAAAAGACAGATAACGCCACCGATAATGATAAAGAAACTTGCGATTCCCATCAGAAAAATAGTCCCGGCCTTACCTTTTGTCATACTCCAGCTTTTACGTATCGCTTCAAGGGCTTCAAGCTTTTCATCCATGATCAAATAGGGAACAAAAGCCAGCCTGCATGCAAATATGATTCCCGGAACGATTAGTAATATAAATCCAATTCCGACAATCAATCCCACCAGTAGATACGCCAAAAGGATATCTGTTATCCGTTGGTAGGCAAAAAACATATCCTGGATCCGGAATGGTTCCCCCCGAACCGCTTTCAAATTTACCCAGGCATATCCTGCCCCTACCGGAATCAGAACCAAAATGCTGTAAATCAAATTAAACAGGGATCCCGGCAGGATTTCGATTTCATTCGGGTTAAAAATAATATTGGTCAAACCGACCGGAATGGCAAGTAAAGCCTGAACCAGGAAAACCAGAAGCAGATCAACAAAATTATGCTTTAAAACGTTCCAACTGTGGCTGAATACTCCGGAAACGCGGGGTTCAGGAAACTGCAGGGAACTATCGATATGATTTGAATTATTTTCCATTTTTGACTTTTTTTGTTCAAATATATAGAATTTATTGAATGTATCTGCGGAACAGCATCTTGTTATCTGCTTCGCCTTTAATATCAAATAAATAATATACCAAACCACCATGAATTATGATTTTTTGTGGAAAAGAATGGTCTAAGGAAATTCTCTTATCTAAATTCCCTGTATTTAAGTCGATTTTATAAATTGTTATAATTCCGTTATTAATATAGGATGTATAGACCAGGTGCTTGATCTCATCCGTCAGAATCTCCTGAGTCCAGCGACCGCTTTGGACAGCCTCTGTCAATATCGCAAGTTTATAAGAAAAAGTCCCTTCGTCATCATAGAATTCCATGCTCCGCTCAGGAATGTTGAAAATGCAAGTGTACCCCTTGATCCGGTACAAGGCGGTTTTTATCGGCCTGTAAAGGATCTTGTTTGCGTAATTCCACGAAACAAAATCATCCCTCGAGTCAGGTGGTTTGTAAGAATAATAGTACCACTGATCCTCCTGATTGCGCCGCAGCATTTTCAACTTTTTTTCATCCATCACAACCGATAATTTCTGCCTTTGCAAGGTCTTTCGGTTAACACCCATATACTCTACCATCAGTCCTTTATGGGATTCCTTTTTAAAGTACAGGACCGATGGTGAGGCAGCAACACAATTCTTCAGGATATCATTGAACTTTTTTAGTTTGACCGGATGAATCAAACGAATCTGGCGTCCGGTTCTGAATATCTGGAATCCTGAATCGATGCCCAATAAATGCAGATATCCAAGACAATCACGGTTTAGCTTTTTTGCTGAAAAAGACAAAGGACCCGTCCGCGCAACAGTATCTCCCCTTTGATCCTTGCATATCAATTCACAATCTGACAGTTTTTGCCTGTAAACCAGAATAAAAATCAAATTACTGTCCGGAAGATAATCCAGAACCGCATACTTTGGATCTTTATAAAATGGTTCAAACGCTTTTGCTTTTATCTCAACCTCGGCTAAAGTAGTTGCCCCGGGATCAAGGTAAAGATTCAAAGAAAAAGAAGTCTGATCGAGTACAATGATCTTGGTCTTGTACCCGATGTAACTCACATGTAAAGTTGCCGGAATACTGTCGATAAAAAAGGAAAATGTCCCGTCCTTCCCCGATACTGTCCCAACCTGCGATCGCTCAACCTTAAGATTTGCATTGGCAATTGGCTGGCGGGTGGCTGCATCCGAAACCTTTCCATAATAAAAATGATACCTTACCTGTGCTAACACAAGGTGATCCCCAAAACAACAATAAATGATCAATAGCAGAAAATTGATCGTGATTTTCTGATATCGGAAAGTTAGCATGGCAATTCAGCGATTTGTATCTCAAATTTACAAATTTCAAACTTACAGTTGCTTATAAATCAATGAAATATTTAAAGATTTAATCGATCGAATCAAACCAATGACCGGACAATTGGCCATATTTATCGATTTGTCTCTGAATTGTTTGGATTTAGACCTTAACTATTGTTATTTTGTGTGGTCACTTCTGCGCACATTACATGAAAAAAAAATATAAAGTTCTGATTCATGTCGCTTTCTGGCTCTACATTTTAAACCAGATCTTCTTCGCCATTTTACTCATGCCGGAAAAGTCCGATGTTGCATTTGAGGAAGTGACCATCTACCCTTTGACCAGTTTTATTACCTTTTACAGCCTTTATTTTACCTATGGCTTGTTTACCGGATCAAAACACAAGGCGTTGCCGGTGCTTTATCTTATTCTGGTTATCTCACTCCTGATTCCTGCCCGCATCGGATTGGAATATCTGTTCTGGAAGTACATAGGATTTGAACATATCAGTTCCGGGAAGGACCTTATTGTCACCAAGACCTGGTGGATCAATTCAATTCGTCTGGTTATCATTTACGGAATTTATGCGCTCTTAATCAAACTGGCAATCGGGTGGTTTGAATCCCAAAAAATAAAATCAGCGTTGGTTTTGGAAAAGCAATCGGGTGAACTGGCCTTATTACGCTCACAGGTAAATCCGCATTTTCTCTTTAATACTTTGAACAATATCTATTCGCTGGTTTACATGAAATCAGATGACGCCCCGTCAGCAGTCATGAAAATGTCGGCCGTGATGAGATATGTGCTGAGTGATGCACAAAATGATCATATCCCGCTGGATAAGGAACTCGATTACCTTAAAAGTTATATTGAACTCGAAACCTTGAGAATTAAATATAAGGACTTCGTTGAAATAAATATTTCCGGCAACCTGGAAGGAAAATCAATCGCCCCAATGCTTTTGATCCCTTTTATCGAAAACGCTTTTAAACATGGCGATAAATCCGTACCGGCTCCCGGAATCAGAATTAGTTTGACGGCCGGGGAAAACATGATTTTATTTGAAGTCACCAATTCTATCCGGAAAAATGTGACCATTAACAAAGATCAGGTTGGGGGAATTGGATTAGAAAATATTTGTCGTCGCCTGAATCTGCAATACCCTGGGAAACACCAGTTGGAAATAAATCGTGATGAGGCTAAATATGAGGTCAAACTTACACTTTGGTCCTGAAATTATTAGAAACTGTGAAAATTTCCATGGATTGGGCAGGACAGGCTTTAGACAATGTGTATATCGAACGGTTTTTCCGTACAATCAAGTACAAGAAAATTTATCTGGAACATCCTGAAACAGGTCATGAACTTTACCGCCTGTATTCGCGATTTATTAACTATTACAATGAAAAACGCAATAATTCTTCTATTGAGGATGTCACACCAATCCAGCGTTACATACATGCAGCATAAAGTATCAACAAAAAATTCGAGTTATGAGTCTCCCCCCGGGCCCCCTGTTAACAATAACACTTATCTTTGAAATAAAAACAAACTGTTCAGTCACACTAACCATCTCATTATAACCCTTAAAAACGCACCCATGAAAATTAATTGTATTGCCATTGATGATGAGCCCCTGGCATTAGATATTATCAAAGATTATTGCTCTAAAGTCGTTTTTTTGAACCTGCTCAAAACTTTTAATAATGCCATTGAATCCATCGAATTTATACGATCTAATAAAGTTGACCTGATTTTCCTCGATATACAAATGGAGGAATTAACCGGAATTCAATTGCTCAATGCTTTAAAGCACAGACCATTGGTGATTTTCACCACGGCGTATGAGCATTATGCGATTCAGGGGTTTGAATTAGATGTGATCGATTACATGCTGAAACCGATCTCCTTTGAACGGTTCATTAAGGGAGTGAATAAAGTTTGTGAAAAAATGCAGCTCGATTCCTCACAGAATAAAAATGAGACCCTTAAAACATCCCAGCCGGAAGCACAATTCTTTTTTGTGAAAACAGAAACACGTATGGAGAAAATTGAGAATCAGGATGTTCTTTATGTTGAAGGAATGGGAGATTATTGGCGTATTGTTACAAAAAACAGAAGGATCATGACACTGATGAATGCCAAAAAGCTGGAGGAGGTACTACATGAACCTCAATTTTGTCGCGTTCATAAATCTTTCTTTGTTGCGCTGGATAAAATTGAATCCATTGAGCGTAACAGAATAAAAATCAGTGATAAGTACATTCCCGTCAGTGAAACCTATCATAAAAATTTCTTTGATTTGATAGAGCGGAAAAAACTTGCATGAATCATGATTCCTTCCTGAATCGGCTCATAATCGTCTGATCGTGTATCTCCTTTGAAAGTGCTTCGATTTTATCGACAGGAACCTCAAAGAGATCCAGCATGATCAATGCATCCAAACAATTATTGAACAAGGGGTCGATGTTAAATCCCAGAACCTCTGAATTCACACTTAAATATTTTTTAAGCAGAATGGGTAATTTAAACTTAGGATCAATATCGTGAATGAACCGGTCAAGCCGGTTTACGTCTTTGTGCGTATATCTCAAGAACACCGGAAGGTCAATAGTTCCCGGAATCCTGTCTTTGAATGAATTTCGGGGTTTGATGTAAGCCCCATATTCTGAATTGTAGTTGTTTGCCTTCAGAAACCTGACCACAAGACCTTTTGAAATGTCTGAAAATTCGTTGGGAATACTGACTGGCCCGATCAGATAACGATACCTGGGTTCTCGGAGTAAAACATACAAGATCCCTTTCCATAAAAGAAATAGTGACAATACTTTTTTTTGATACTCTTTAACGATGAATGAACGACCCAGTTCAAGCGAAATCCTGAGTACCGAACCAAATTCCTTTTTTATTTTGAATAAACTGTTGATGTAATGTCCTTCTATCCCAAGCTGATCCATTATTTCATCTCCCCTCCCGATCCTGTATCCTCCGACAATCTTCTGGAATTCATCATCCCAAATGAAGAGCTGTTCAAAATATGCGTCGTAAGTATCCTGGTCTGACTTGTTATTTGTACCTTCTCCAATATCACGGTAAGTCAGTTCACGCAGTCGGCTGATTTCTACCATGATATTGGGTATGATCTTTGAAGGGACGCAGAAAATCCTGTTTCCCTGTAGTTTGAAAAGAAAATATTCAGGAGGAATTTCATTTATTTCCTGTTGAATAAGATTTTTCTCAACCGATGGAATCAAAGTAGTCGGTTTCACCGGGGGGGGTGTCCGAAAAGGACATGTTCCCCTGGCAGAAGCTCCAAGACTGTAAGTTTTCATCCGTAACATCTTCCCGAATTCAATGATCTCGCGGAACTCATCCTGCTCACGGACCAATACCGGAGAGCCGATACGGATTTCTATTATATGATCTTTTTTGTTAAAAAGCTCCGCCGGCAACCGGAGCGTGCGTAACATCGGGTGAATAATACCTAAAAAATTAAATATTAACGAATTATGCCCACTGAAATAAATGGGAACAATGGGAACCCGGGCCCGTTTTATGAATTTTATAATAGTAAACTGCCAATCCGGATCCATAATCCGAACTCCTTTTCCCCCAAAACTGCTTACTTCTCCTGACGGGAAAATGCCCAGGGGGTTCCCTTGCTGAAGGTGTAAAAGGGCTTCTTTGAGCCCTGCAAAACTCGATTGAACATCTTTGCGGGTCTCAAATGGATTTACCCCTAAAAAATAGGATTGGATGGGTTCAATCCTGTTCAGGAGAAAATTTACCAGCAACTTGTATCCGGGATTGACTTCCGAGACAATTTTTGCTAGCAAAATGCCATCAATACCACCGTAGGGATGGTTTGATACAGTTATAAATCCATGGTTTTGGGGAATTTTTTCAACATCTGAGGCTGAAATTCTTATTTGGACCCCCGTTTCACGTATTACTTCATCCAGAAACTCTCGTCTGGGAAGATGATAATTCTTTGAATAGATTGCGTTTACTTTATCAAAATCCAGCAAACGAAAAGCGGCTTGAAGTAAAAGATCGCCTCCTGTTTTTTTCAGAACAGGCATTTTCTTTAATATCTCTTTTTTAGAGATAAGCTCCATCCCATAACATTTGATCAGGACACTAAATCATAATCCATCTGCTTTCTTGATAAATCAATCCTCTTTACACGGATTCTCAATTTATCGCCCAGTTTAAAACGGTTTCCATATCGTTGACCTATGATCTGATAGTTCTCTTCATCCAGGAAATAAAAATCATCAACAAGATCCCGTAAACGAATCATTCCTTCACATTTTGTTCCTGTTATTTCGGCAAAAATACCCCATTTACTTACACCGGAAACCAAAGCATCATATTCTTGTCCGATTTTGTCGAACATGAATTCGGCTTGTTTATACTTTACCGACATCCGCTCGGCTTCAACTGCTCGGCGCTCCATTTCTGAAGCATGCTCACAGAGGACCTCATATTCATCCTTGTTCACCGAAGGTTCATGTTGAAGGTACTTATAGAGTATCCGGTGAACCATTAAATCGGGATAACGCCGTATGGGGGATGTAAAATGCGTGTAATTTTGAAAAGCCAGCCCATAGTGACCGATATTGTTTGTTGAATAATAAGCCTTCGCCATGGTACGTATGGCAATGGTTTCGATCATCGTCTCCGTTCCGGTACCTTTGATATCATTAAAAAGCCGGTTGAATGAAGCAGCCAGCGTCTTTTTTGAACTAACCTTAATCTTATAGCCTAATCTTCCTAAAAATTGTGTGAAGTTTTCAAGTTTTTCAGGATTGGGTGTATCATGGACCCTGTATACAAATGTCTTACAATTCCGGTCATCCTTTTTGCTTCCGACCCATTCGGCCACCTTTCTGTTGGCTAAAAGCATAAAATCTTCAATCAGTTTATTGGAGTCCTTCATTTCACGCAGTAAAATCTCCAGGGGCCTGCCTGTTTTATCAAGCCGGAAACGGACTTCTTGTGTCTCAAAATTAAATGACCCTTTCCGGAATCTCTCTGCCCTCAAATTACCGGCTATTTTGTTCAAAATCATGATCTCTTCCCGGTATTCATGCCCCTCACCCTCAATAATCCGCTGAACTTCTTCATAGCTGAACCGGCGGTTTGAGTTAATAACCGTTTTCCCAATCCACTCCTGATATATTCGCCCCTCCTCATCCATTTCAAAAACGGCCGAAAAACACAACCGGTCTTCCCCCTCCTTCAGGGAACATAACCCATTGGATAACCGTTCCGGAAGCATTGGAATGGTCCGCCCGACCATGTAAACAGAGGTTCCCCGCTCTCTTGCCTCCTGATCAATCACTGAACCGGGCTTTACATACCACGAAACATCAGCAATATGTACCCCGACCTCCCAGTGCCCGGTTTTCATTGCCCTTAAAGAAATTGCATCATCGAAATCCTTTGCATCCTCAGGATCAATGGTAATTGTAAAAACCTTCCTGAAATCCCTTCGGCGTTGAACCTCCTCAGAACTGATATCAGATTGAAAAGCTGCGGCTTCTTGCTCAGCTTTTTCAGAAAAAGCAAGTGGAAAATCAATCTCTGCAAGGATAGATTGCATCTCTACCTGATCCTCTCCGGGTTTCCCAAGAATTGCTTTTACCTCGCCAAATGGATTTGCAGATTGTTCAGGCCAATCCGTTATGACGGCAACAACCTTCTGACGATTTTTAGCTCCATTGATTTTGGATAAAGGAATAAACAGATCAATAGGCATACTGGTACTGTCGGGCCGGAGAAAAGCAAAATTTTTTGAAATTTCAAGGGTACCAACGAATTGTCGCTTGCTCCTTCTGATAATTTCAATTATCTGACCTTCAAGCTTATGACCTTTTCTTTTAGGAAAAAGAAAGACTACTACCTTATCACCGTGCAAGGCATGGTACGTGTTGGTCGCAGAAATTAAAATATCTTCAGAATGATCCTCGGGAATAACATACGCTTTACCGGTTTGTTTCATATCAACCGTTCCAACAACCTTTGTTTTAAGTTCCCTTGTAAATTCCGGTGATTGAATATTTATCTGGTATTTTCCCCGTTTCCCCATGATCAGTTCTTCACTCACGAACAGTTGTCCTATTATGTTTCTTAAAAGATCTTTCCCGGACCGGTCAACAATTCCAAGCCTCCCTGCAACCTGTTTATAATTGAAACTGCTTTTCGGATTCTGCCGAAAAAGATCCTTAACTGATTTCACAAGGTTACCTTGCTCGTTTTCGATTGTTCTTTTTTTCTTTCCCATGACACCGAAATTAATATAATACTGAATAAGTGGTTGAGTGCTGCGACCTCGGAACTATCTAGAAAAAAGGCCTTACAACATTGCAGGGATCTTCCCTGGAATTGCATTAAGTAAATCCCGTGTATAGGCTGATTTCGGATTCCCAAACACGACATCGGCCTCCCCCATTTCCACGATCGATCCGTTCTGCATGACAATTATGCGATCTGACATATATTTAACAACGGCAAGATCATGTGATATAAAAATATAGGTCAACCCAAAATCTCTTTTAAGATCATTCAGGAGATTTAATACCTGAGCTTGTACTGAAACATCCAATGCAGAGACAGACTCATCGCAAATAATCAGACGGGGCTCCACAGCAAGGGCCCTGGCAATGCATATCCGCTGACGCTGACCCCCTGAGAATTCGTGTGGATAGCGGTTATAAATATCCTGTGTAAGGCCGACCATTTCCAACAATTCCACAACTTTATCTCTCCTTACAGTATGATTCCCATGAAGACCATGCACCTTCATCGGTTCCAGTATGGCTTCACCTACGGTTAATCTTGGATTTAACGAAGCATATGGATCCTGAAAGATGATCTGGAATTCTTTCCGGAATTTTTTTCTGATTTTCAGTGTAATCTTTGTGATATCGGTATTATCAAAGAAAACCCGTCCCGCACTGGAAGGAATCAGATCAAGTACAACACGTGCAAGCGTTGTTTTTCCGCTGCCCGATTCCCCGACAATACCCAGGGTTTCTCCCTGGTATACTTCAAGACATGCGTCATGAAGCACTTGGTTTTTCCCGAATTTTTTCCCGAGATGCTCTATCTTCAGTACTGGTTTCTTGGAATATATTTGCTGATGGTGTTTTTCACGTTGATCTGGCATGATGACCGATTGCCCGGTGACAAACTTTCCGTTAATAAAATCATTTACAGTAGGAAGCCTTGTCAATCGACTATTCAAAGGAGGTCTACAAGCTAACAATCCTTGAGTGTAAGTGTCTTCGGGATGCCGGAAAATATCCGTCACCATTCCCATTTCAACGATCCGGCCTTTATGTACCACGATGATACGGTCGGCAAAACCGGAAACCAATCCGAGATCATGAGTTATAAACAGGATGCTCATACCCCGTCGCTCCTGCAATTGCTTTAAAAGTTCTAAAATGGTCTTCTGAACTGTCACATCCAGGGCAGTTGTCGGCTCATCAGCAATAAGAAGGGTCGGATTACAGGATATTGCCATGGCGATCATCACCCGTTGTTTTTGGCCCCCGGAAAGTTCGTGCGGATATGCATTAAAAATTTCAGCCGGTCTTGGTAACCTTACTTCCTCAAACAAGTCTAAAACTTTGTAATAGGCATCTTTCGCAGTAAAGTTCAAGTGAATTCTCAGGCTCTCTGCAACCTGATCTCCACATGTAAAAACTGGATTCAGGGATGACATTGGTTCCTGAAAAATCATGGAAATCGATTTTCCTCTGATGTTTTGTAACTTTTCAGGACCAAGTTCCAACAAGTCAATGAATGTCTCATCCGCTTGTCTGAATAGAATTTTTCCCGAGTTGATCGACGCCGGTGGTTGGGAAATTAATTTCAGGATAGCAAGTGCCGAAACGGTTTTACCGGATCCTGACTCTCCCACCATGGCAACAGTCTCCCGGGGCCTGATGGTGAATGAAAAGTGATCAACGACATTAGAGGCTGGTTTATTCCCATGACAAAAAGAAATACAGAGATCCTGAACACGTAAAACCGGCAAAGCGAACACTACAAAAAATTTCATCAAACCTACAGGTTTTTTCCGAATTGAAATTAACTTTTAATCAAATCTCTGATTAACCCGTAAACGTCGCTTGTGGATTTATGATTTTATCGGACTGGTTTTCCCTCGGATCTGTGCGGGATGTGGCAATAATCTATGGCGCCACGAGAAGGTCCTATGTGGCTTCTGCCTGTATCATTTACCAAAATCCGGTTTTCACCTGGATAATGATAATCCTGTTTCCCGCTTGTTCTGGGGCAGGGAAAGAATTGATCAGGCTACAGCCTTCCTGATTTTCAATAAAGGAAGCAAAGTCCAGCATTTAATCCATCAGCTGAAATACAAGGGTAAAAAGGAAATCGGTACTTTTCTGGGAAAACTCTACGGCGAAATTCTTAAGGATGACATCCATTATAAATATGCTGATTATATCATCCCGGTTCCGCTACATAAGAAAAAATATATGCAAAGGGGATACAATCAAAGTGAGGTGTTCGGCATGGGATTATCAGATTCAATGCGGATTCCAGTCAACCATTCTTTGTTATTGAGGTCTTCCAATACGGGAACCCAAACTCGAAAATCAAGATTTAACCGGTACTTGAATGTAAATGAAATCTTTATATTGAAAAATTCCCGCTCGTTTGAGAATAAATATCTACTTCTGGTCGACGATGTTGTGACAACCGGTGCCACACTCGAATCATGTATCCATACCTTAAACCAAATCCCGGGCGTCCGGGTCGGTGTCGTTTGTATTGCAGCCGCCATTATTTAAATTCCCGCAAGAATAACGGCTTTTTTTAAGGATTTCGGGGTTCCATCTTCGGCGGTGAATTCCAGGTGTACCAGATAAATACCAATCGCTGCCTTTTGACGATCGTCCGTTGTCCCATCCCATATGAAAACAGCGGACTCGGCAGGCAGAATATTATTGGCCAAATGTTTTATCTGTCTGCCCCGTTGATCAAAAATGGTGATCGTGACGGGTTGGTCAGGTCGGATATTCCTTAGGGTGAGAGATAAAAGATCATTAAATCCATCATTATCCGGAGAGAATACCGTTGGAAGAACCTCTATTTCAATGGCCGAATTTTCCGTTTGATATCGATGAGAATTTAGGTATCCCGGTGTTGCATAACCATTTGTTTCAGCTGAGGAGTACCAGTTTGAGAGGTCCCCTGATGGCCGGTCAGGATGATACCGTTCAAGTGAAACTCCCTCGTGTGAGATTAACAACGGAAAATGCATACCCGAATTATACTTCACCCGGTCAATTACCAGTTGATCCCACTTCCTTGCCAGAACAAGGGTTCCTGAATCATCTCTAAAAATGGGGAATGATGCCATTTGAGTGAAATTTTCAGGATTTGGACACCAGTAATTTTGTTGAATATTTTTGCTGCTGGAGGTCAGCACACGATATTCGCCCGGGAATAACAGACTTCCCTGTTGCTCGACAGGGTGCCCTCCGTTTAGGATATTCCCGATGGTATCTTCATCAGATATGATAAGTGATTCCAGGTTGATGACTTTTTCCGATCTGTTGTACAATTCAACAAACCGGTCACCTCCGGAAAAAGGATCCGGAAGAAATTCATTGATAACAAGGTCGTTTCTTTCAACCTGATTCGGCAGGGCACATCGGATTGCTTTTGATTCATCAATACTGTTTCCTGCGCAATCCATTAAACCAGGATCCGCTTTGATTTGATATACAATGCCGGTATCAAAGTTTTTTTGAAATCTTAAGATGACTGATTGATAGGAAGGGGACACTAAATGGAGATCCTCTGGAATAAATTCTTCTGGTCCGGTAATGAGTATTTTATTTTTGAGTAATGAAATACTGTCCATTGATTCCGAAAATCTCACTTCCATAAGGTTTGTGTCTCTTATAAAAGCTTCGGTCAAATAGGGTATGATTTCATCTGGTTGGTTTTGGAAAACGGAATTTAGACTTCCGGGGGTACCGCCTAGGGGATGTTTGGAGACGGACCAGTTATCAGAACACCCACAGGGATTTCCCGGATCCTTCATTTCTAGCGACCACCCGCCCTCCGACTTCAACGACTCCTGATACCAGTCCGGATCGAATTTAATTGTATGAATAATCCTTTGTTCCGGGTCTCTCAGTACCAGCTGTGTACCTTCATTTGAAACGGAAGAAGAAGATGTGAACAACCAGGAACATCTTCCATAACTAAGGTAGGCTGAATCTTTTGCAATAATTAGATAACCCAGGGGTTCTATTTGAACTGAAGAAAAAATCTTTTTGTTGTTCCCAAAAGAAAGAGACCAGTCCTTCATGGATACCGGAAACAAAGTCGTATTGTACAATTCAATAAATTCACCCTCGGGAAGTCCTACAACGGGATCGGGATCTGCCAGTATTTCGTTTATTAAAATTTCATAAACCAATGGATGAAAACAACAAAATCTTATTATAGTATCATGGATCTCATTGCCCGAAATATCTTTCAGATCGGTAACCCTCAACGAATCACAGGTCCGCTCAGGTAATATCCTGTTAAAGGTCAGCAATACAGTGGAAGGCCTATCCTGAATTTGCATGACTTTCACGGGGTTTTCACCGCATGATGCGATTACATAATGCTTGGGGTTTTCAGCCGCATTTTTTTCGGGTATCTCAGAATAATTGATTTCCAGCTCTTTATTGTTGAGCATTTCGGTCGATATGATTTTGGGGCAAATGGTATCGCGCTGGACCGGACCTGCATATACATCATCAAAATAGAACTTGGCTGCATTGCTGGAAGTGTACTTGCAAAAGAAACCAAACCAATGTGTGTCACGAAAAGTACTATCAGTAAAAGTTCCAGCGGTAAAAAAATTGGATCCGCCTGTGGTATCAATATACACATTCCAGATTCCCTGATCGAGAGATATAATTTTTATTCTTAAATAATTAACGCTGTTATCTGTTTTGTACACGGGGACCGAAAGAATTTTTTTACAGGAATTGTTGATCTGGCTATAAACCGCAACAGAATCATCACCCCCCCCTACCTGAAGATAAAGAGCCCGGCTGATATTATTAACTTCATGGGTATCAGCAACAAAATAGATTCTCGCATAATTATTGGCAGAAGTATTAAACGATAGTTTCATCCACCAATTTACTTCCGTTTCTTGTATACGGTTATTTCTGGTAAATAAAACAGAGGTATCACTTCCTGAAGACTTAAGTTGTAATTGTAACTGTTGATTAATTTCGAAATCGCCGGTATTCCCTGTCCAAGAAGGATTTTCCGAAAAATTTCCATCGGTAAATCCATCGTTGATTTGAGCACTCACCAAAATTGGTAAAAAACAAAATATCAGGAATATTGTTTTCATGGTTTTAAGGGTTTATCGTTATAAGAACTAAAAAGTAATGCTCCCGGCTCTTTTTTTTATATCCGGTACAATATTCTCCTTCGTCTCCGTTTATTCTATCTTTGGTTTATTATCCCCCGAATTATGAGTTCTTATCCTGGTGTTATGAAACTTGCGGTTATTGGCGCTACCGGGCTTGTCGGAAGAGAAATCCTGAAAGTTCTGGAGGAACATCATTTCATCCCCGACCAGTTGATCCCTGTTGCCTCTCCCAAATCGGTTGGGCATAACATCGCATTCAACCAATCATTTCTAAGGGTGGGAACCCATGAAGAGGCAATTGCTGCAAGGCCAGAAATCGCAATTTTTTCAGCCGGATCAGCCGTTTCGCTTGAATGGGCCCCACGATATGCACGTGCCGGGATTACCGTTATCGATAATTCATCTGCCTGGCGTATGGAAAATCATATTCCACTTATCGTTCCGGAAATCAATGCACACGTGCTGACCTCAAAGGATAAAATCATTGCCAATCCCAATTGCTCCACCATCCAGATGGTCTTAGTCCTGGCACCATTGCATAAAAAATACAGAATCAGACGGATTGTTGTTTCTACTTACCAGTCTGTGTCGGGAACAGGTGCAAAGGCTGTCCGGCAACTTGAAAACGAACGTAGCGGTATCAAGGGCGAGATGGCCTATCCTTATCCGATTGATTTGAATCTAATCCCACATGGCGGGTCTTTTAAAGAAAATGGTTATACAACCGAGGAAATCAAATTGGTCAATGAAACCCGTAAAATTCTGAATGATCAATCCATCAGAATTACTGCTACCATTGTTCGGGTGCCTGTAATCGGAGGCCATTCTGAGGCGGTTAATATTGAATTTGATAACGATTTTCATCTTTCTGAAATAATTGAGATCCTTGAAAATACTCCGGGTATTTCAGTAATGGATGATGTACAAAAGAATATATATCCAATGCCCTTGTTTGCCCAGGGAAAAGACGACGTTTTTGTTGGCCGCATCAGGAGGGATGAATCGATTCACAAGGCATTGAACCTCTTCATCGTTGCAGATAACCTTCGAAAAGGAGCAGCCACCAATGCAGTCCAGATTGCTGAATATCTGATATTGAATGGATTGGCAGATTGATTTTTCTCACTCCCTGAGGTTCCATTTAATAGAATGACCACCTTCTGACCATCAAATATCTGGAAAATGCATCGCTCTTCTTTTATACTTCCGACGGTTTAAATAAACGCCTTGCCGGTCAGGCCAAAACTGATTCTGAAGGGAATTCCAAAATACCCATTTCATTATCAAACCTTACAGGAGACCAAGAGGATATCATTCACTATACGGTTGAATTTTGTGTTACGGGGATCTATCCGGCATCAACCGCTGAATTTAACGCAAAACCTGTCAGCCTTAAGCAATAGTTTATCATGGAGGATTCACTTCGTGTTTTAAAGATACCGGCAACTGAAAAGAGTACCACAGGAAAAGAAATTCCTGTTTCCCAGGCTACTGTTAACATTTATATTACAAGGTTTTTCAGTTTGCTTAATATTGGAGAAATAACACTTGATGATTTGGGGGGGGTACAATGGAGTTCCCAAAAGAACTTATTGGTGATTCATAAGGAAATCTCATCGTTATTTCTAAAATAGAGGAGAATGATCGGTTTGGAACAGTTCAGGTAATGAATTCAATAAATTGGGGGATCCCTAAACATTATATTTATGCTGAAGGACCTTCGCGTGAATTGTGGACTCCAATTGTTCCTCTCTGGATGATCATTACCCTGGTCATTTTACTTGTCGGGGTTTGGGCATATTACATTTATGCCATTTATGAACTGGTCATGATCAAACGCCACAATAAAAAGCGAGAGGCGATCAGTCCGACGGTTTAATTTCTCCGTAGTTTTGTACCAGTATGAGAAAGAAAACCGATAAACCTTCACTTTTAAAATTACTCACTTCCGGCAATGTAAGAAAAGCAAAACTGTTGCTGGGATCGCTCTATACCATTTCGGGTAAAGTTATCCATGGAAACCATTTGGGAAGAAAAATTGGATTTCCTACGGCCAATCTTGAAATTGATAATAACTGTTATGTACTCCCGGCGCCTGGGGTTTATGCCGTACTGACTCAGATAGAAGAGCAGGAATATCCCGCAATGGCAAATATTGGTTATCGACCTACTTTCAATGGTAATGTTCTGACAATCGAAGTTCATGTTTTCGACTTCCAACAAGACATTTACGAAAAAATCGTAAAAGTATCATTTGTCGATCGGATCAGAGATGAAATCAAATTCCCCAAAGTAAATCTCTTGATAGATCAATTAAATCAAGACCGAAAAATCGCTAAAGAATTAATCGTCCGATGGAGTAACCCTGATTCCGACACCACAAACGCCTTCGGTCCGTAAACGGGGTGTAAGGTTCTCTATTTCCAAAAGAAGGTTTCCCGTTTTATTGATTCTAAGTTGTTGTTTAAGAATGACTTGAGTAAAACAAGAATCATTGGTACAAGCTTTAATTAAATCGCCGTTTTCCTTTCGAAAGGGCAATTGGTACTCGTTGATTCTTTCTTCTCCCGATGGAGTCTTCATTACCATGTTAAATGCAAGGTCCTTAAATTCAAATTCATTTGATAAATATGCAAACAATATAATATCATAATTTTTTTCTGATTGGCTAATTGGAATTTCAAATTGTAATATTTCAAACCGCTCCCAGGTTCTGTTTGAAAACGGATGATACCAGTCTGTTCGTTCGGGGTTTCCACATCCTGAAATGATAATCAGGAAAATAAAACAGCAGTTAAGCGCTCGGACTACGATCCGTCTCTTTTTCATATAATTGATTTTGATTTGCAGGTATTTTGATCAGAAAACAGGCCCCTTCTGTTGCCGGCCTGGTAAAAGTAATTTCACCGCGAAAATTCTCAATTATCATTTTCACAATGACCAATCCAAGCCCCATCCCCCTTTGCTTGGTGGTAAATCCCGGCTTGAAGATGTCCCTTTCCTGGTCGGGCGAAATCCCGCTTCCGTTGTCCGTCACGGAAATATAAACCCAGGCTGATTCATTCCAGACTTTAATATCAATTTTACCATTCTGTTTCCCTTCAATTGCCTGTATCGAATTATTGATCAGATTTGTAAATACCCTGTTCAATTGTGATCGATCAGCAATGACATAGTGATCCCCTCCCTCCGAATATATTTGAAATTGAATTGGTGAAGAATCACGATAAAGCGAAACGACAAAATTTACCACATCATCAACACGCACCAGCTCAAATTTCATCCGCGGTAACTGTGCAAAATTTGAAAAATCTGAAGAAATCTCTGATAAAATGTCTATTTGGGTTATCAGAGTATTAATAAATCGGGACAATTTCATATCTAAGTCGGGAGCATTCTCTTTCCATGCTTTCTCAAAATATTGAGCACTTAATTTCATCGGCGTCAGAGGATTTTTTATTTCATGTGCCACTTGACGCGCCATTTCCCTCCATGCACTTTCTCGTTCAGATTGAGCAAGAAGTCGGGCACTTTGCTCCAATTCATCAACCATTCTGTTATATTCGATCACCAGTTGACCAATTTCATCTTTTGTTTTCCATATGATTTTCTCGTTGGATTTCCCGACCCTGATTCCTGATAGTTTGACTGCTAAAAAATCGAGCGGGGCAGTTATGTGGTTGGAAATCAATATAGTAAAAAACACACCAAAGATCAATAAAACTATATAAATATTGATAAAGGTTACAAGAAAAGATGCAATTTCCCGTTTTGATTCATCCCCTTTGGAAAAGTACGGTAAGTTAATGTACCCCAACAGATTATTCTGGATGCCATAAAGTGGTATGTATGCCGAGAAAAAATCCATTTCACCTATTTGCTCTTTATGAACAAAGGTCATTTGTTGTTTCTTTAACAATTGAACCATCGCTTCGGGATTCATTCTGTCTGATATGATACCCGAAGTGAATAATTGTGGCCTGCTTGTTGAAAGTAATAAACCATCCGATCCGTAAAAGTTAATTTCAGTAAAGAATATATTTGATAACTTTATGAGGAAATCATCCATTGTAACGACATTAATATCACCGGGATGCATGGTATTCCCGAATTTGTGCTGAATTTCAATCCGGATAGAAGAAGCTCGTTCTTTTAAACTTTCATTCTCTTTTTTTAAGTTAAATGACAGTATATTGAAAACCTGAATACACCCGGTAATAATCATGGTCAGAATAAGAATCCCTATCAACACAATGTACATTTTGTTTTGAAGGGAACTTTGAAGGATACTTTGGCGGTTTGATATTTTTGTTACCAGTGTATGACAAATAATAAAAATTGAAAACAAAAAGAATAAATAGGGAAACGGGGTCATCCAATTCCATAAAGATGGTTTCAGCTTACTGATTAACAATATGGTATTTGTGTCAAGGGGAAATATTTCATGACTATAATCGATTTCTGTGATCCCGCGAATAGAATCAGAACAGCCATATTCCGTCTGTATTTGAGTAGGGTAGGGGTATTGGCCAAATGAATGCAGGAGTCTATTCTCTTTATATATTGCATAAGAAAATGTTCCTTGCGATCGGATGTTATTTATGGATTTATCGATGAGAAGTCCTGGAAATCCCGGATCTGTGCTGACCGAGTTAAGATTTATTTCAATAAAGGTCCAGAGGTTCCGGAATTCCGGGGTTTTTATGTTCCCTGGAGAAAGAACTCCCAAATAATTTTCTTTCCCATACCCATAATCCAGAAAAAAAAGGTTTTGTAAACCAGTTGGTCTTCCAAAATCCTTAGTAACCCCATTAAAGAAGTCCAGACAATTGAAAAGATCACCTTGCGGCTGAATAGTTAGCTTTTTAATACTATCGCAAACCGTAATCTGAATATTGTATTTATCCCAATAACCGGTAAAGTACTTCTCTTTTAACAAGTCCTGTATTGATCCTGATTGAATTTCTGTGTCAGTATTTTGAGTGAAATATTTCTGCCAGAAAATGGAATCTGATAAAATGTTTATTTGCGCTTTCTCAAACATAATCTCTGTAACAGGATTTCTTCTGTTTGACAACTTTGTTACGAACAATTCGTTTGTGGCTTTTAATCTATAATCATTCGCATTATTCATCATCCAGGTCGCGGTAATGGAAAAAAAGGTCAGGAATAAAATGATGCCCGGAAAGGAAAAAATTTGTTTCCCGGCAATTTTTAAACCCCAAAAAATAAATATAAAAACGATGAATACACTTGTCAAAATTATTCGTTCATGTATAGGTAGAAGCCTAAAAAACAGGAGTCCAGGTAAACACAGGATAATAATCCCAATTAGAATTATCAGGATTTTATGAGACTCTTTAGAATTCCAAAAAACCCGGGTTTTTTGATATTTATCGTCACATGATGTGGGTTCCCCAATCGGAGAACATATAAAGTTTATAACGTTTTCAACTATCCGGGAAGAGATAAGCCAATAGGAACAGAATAAAAGAAGAATGATAAGGATACCCAACCCACTTATGGAAACCATTCCGGATACGTCCTGGAGCTGTAATGAAAATGAGGAATTCAGGATTACATCCTTAATCATTAAATGCAATCCGTAAATGAGAAAATTACAAAAAAGCACACTGGTGACTAATTCAACAATTCTGTATTTTCCATATCGATTGTTACGATATGGGCCTGTCGGATAATTTATGTTAAACACAATACTGAAAATGAACAGAATGATTACATTGATTAAAAAATCACCCAGCGATGGTAAAATGACCGATGATGAATACCAGGCGGGAGAAAACAATTTTTCCCGGTATAAGAACCGAGGAAAGCTAAAAAATTGCTGAAAAAATCGAATGGTTACAAGACTAATCCCAAAAATCAAAATAAATAAAATCCTTCTTTGTTTTATCCAGGGTATTTCATGATAGAAATTGTACAATAACAGTGAAATCATGATAAAAGTAATGGCTACAAGCACAAATAAAATCCAGTTCTGGGCCATACTTAACTCAAGAGACTCGGAGAAAATCAGGTTAAACAAAAAAGTTCCCGAAGCTGAATATATGGAATATTTACCGGGTTTTAGGTCAATCTGAAGACCTGGGCTTTTAATGAACTCAGGAGCAAAATCATTTTTCAGATAATTATTTTCAATACTGTACTCCCATTTTACCGGTATTGCGCCTACATGGTGGTAAGAGCCTACTTTTTTGTGAATTAAAAGGTACCATCCATTTGCCAGTTTTTCAATATATGGTGTGTTGTATGGTTTCTTTGTAAATCGATCCGGAAGAGACATTAGATTTTCATTCCAATAAATTAAACTATCATTTTTAAAAATGTAGTGGCCAATATCGTTACTTGGAAATCCTGGAATAGGCTTATTAAATAAACAACGGTTAGATAGTAGTGTAAGGGTGTCGGTCTGTTGTGATAGTATTTCAATTTCTTTTATTAACGCTTTTTCTTTTTTATGAATGGTTTTTTGAATGGAAGCTGTAATCTTATCTTGATTTAATCGTGATGAGATGGACCACTGATACGATAGAATCAGACCTCCCATTAGAATTGAACCAAGAAGGAACCATTTTGAATAAGAATTTTTCCTTTGATATCCCATCCTTGGTATGTGTTTGATTTGCAATACAATGCACGGCCTCATTGGGGGCCATTTAAGGCATGATCTCAATATTATAATAGTAAACTATAACTTAAATAGAAAACCTGTCTATTGGGCTAAAATTAGCTTTTTTTCTTATTCAGTATAAAAATCAGGCTGGAATATCTATTTTCATTGTAATGAGACCATAAATTAAACCAGAAGCCATAGATCGGAAATAGCCAGGAGTGCATTTTATTATACTTATATTTGATGCTTAACATCGAGACATAATAGGCATCAAATTTCTGAGGAATCACCTTAATAATATCGTACCCGAATTTTATGGCAAGTTGTGAGAAGGTCTCTTTGGAAAAATGGTAAAGATGTCGCGGGACATCATAAGCCGCCCAGTATTCTTTAAAATATCGGGCGTCAAGAGAATTGCAATTGGGCACGGCAATAACAAGAATTCCATCATCAGACAATAAATCATGGATTTTCCCCATGGTTTCATTAAGGTCGTGAATGTGTTCAAGTACGTGCCACATGGTAATACAGTCGACCGTTCCCTGTAAAATATCCAGGTTATGCAAAGAATCAGCAACATTTAAATTATTTTGTAAGGCAAAATTTCTACCGCGTTCGTTGGGTTCTACACCCCAAGCATTGAATCCATGCTCTTTGCAATACGTTAAAAACTCACCAGTTCCACAACCAATATCGAGGATATTGGATCCAGATATAAATGACCTGACCAAATTGAATTTAATTCTGATTGACTGTTTTCTTATTAGTCCATAGATACTGTCAATGAATCTTTTTTTTCGCAACCCATGGGATAAATATTCATCAGAGGCGTAATAAATTCCTATTTTTTCAACCAAGGGTCGTGGGTTTACAAATATTAATCCACATTTCACGCATTTTACCAATGAAAACTTTTCTCCCGAGAAAAACCAATCTGCTATTTCCATGTAGGGATTAAAATTCCGTGAGGAACAAATTGGACACTGTTCAAGAATTTCTGACATCGATTACCGTTTCACGTGGAACATTAATAATTAAGATAAACAATGAGTACTGAAATGTCACTTGGAGAAACGCCACTAATTCTTCCCGCCTGACCTACCGTTGCCGGCTTCAGTTTTGATAACTTTTCCCTGGCTTCCGAAGACATAGAATTCAGACGATGATAATTAAAGTTCTCTGGGATTTTTTGATTTTCTAATGCTATCATTTTCAAGGCCAGTTCTTGTTCTTTAAGAATATACGACTGATATTTAATTTTTAATTCCGCTTCTTCAATAATTTCTTTATTGATTTCTTTATTGATTTTAATATAATTCGAGAGTAATTCTAGGTTCGTTGTGAGTCCTGTTAAGGTAATATTTGGCCTGAGCAGAATTGAGGAGATCCTTTGTTTCTGTGAAATTTCCTTCGATCCCACGGATATCAGATATTGATTGACGATTTCTGGTGAGACACTTGATTTCTGTAAAAAATTGATCAGCTTACTTACTTGATTGTACTTGTTCTGTGTTTTTAAAAATCTTTCATTTGAAATCAGGCCAAGGTTATAACCTACCGGAGTAAGTCTTTCGTCTGCATTATCTTGTCTTAAAAGAATTCGAAATTCCGCTCTTGATGTAAACATTCTATAGGGCTCTTCAGTTCCCTTTGTTATCAGGTCATCAATTAGAACGCCAATATAAGCATCTGATCTTTGAAGACTAAATGGTTCTTTTTCATTAATCTTTTTATGGGCATTAATTCCCGCAACAAGGCCTTGTGCAGCGGCCTCTTCGTACCCTGTTGTACCGTTAATTTGTCCTGCAAAAAACAAATTCTTAATTAGCTTGGTTTCTAAAGTTGAGGATAATTGATCAGGAGGGAAATAATCATATTCTATGGCATAACCAGGCTTGAAAAATTTAGCATCTTTAAACCCGGGAATCAGTCTCAATGCTTTAAATTGTACGTCTTCGGGCAGCGATGAGGAAAATCCATTTACATAATATTCAACAGTTTCCCATCCTTCCGGTTCGATAAATAACTGATGACTATCTTTTGAAGCAAATCTTTCAATTTTATCTTCAATTGATGGGCAATAACGTGGTCCCTTCCCTTGTATTCTTCCAGAAAATAATGGAGATTTTTTAAATCCTGATCTTAGAACTTCGTGTACTTTATTACTCGTATAAGTAAGAAAACAGTCTTTTTGAGTTTTCAAGGTACTGGTGCCGGTAAAAGAAAATTTTCCGGGATTTTCATCTCCCGGTTGCTTTTCCATTTTTGAAAAATCCAATGTTCGACCATCTACTCTTACCGGTGTTCCGGTTTTCATTCTTTTTGATTCAAAGCCTATCTTGACCAATTGCTCTGTTAAAAATCTCGCAGCCCGTTCGCCTAACCTTCCCCCACTGAAGCTTTTTTCACCTATATGTATAATACCATTTAAAAAGGTTCCCGTTGAAAGAATAACTGATTTACATTGGAATGACATTCCCAAACCGGTCTTTACACCAATTACTCTACCTTGAGCCACCAGGATTTCCTCAACAAAGTCCTGCCAAAAAAATATCCTTTTGTTATTCTCCAGAAATTTCCGCCATTCACTTGAAAACAGGTATCGGTCATTCTGTGATCGTGGACTCCACATAGCTGGTCCTTTCGATTTGTTCAACATCCTGAACTGAATCATTGACCTGTCACTAACAATTCCTGAATATCCCCCCAAGGCATCGATCTCCCTTATAATCTGACCTTTTGCTACTCCTCCAATAGATGGATTACATGACATTTGAGCCATGTTCGACATATTCATCGTTATCAGTAATACCGTCGAGCCAAGGTTTGCTGCAGCCATGGCTGCTTCACATCCTGCATGACCCGCGCCTATTACTATAATCTCATAACGATCCATTTTGCCGTTTCACGTGAAACAAGTATTAAGAAAATTTTAGAATTTGTTTAAATAATAGTTTTCTTTCTCGCGAATGATTATTTTTTCACTTTTGGTTTTATCCTTATATCCCAATAAATGCAAAATTCCATGAGCCATAACTCTTTTAAGCTCAGCTGAAGGTGAGGTTTTAAAGATTGCAGCGTTTTCTCTTATTCTAGGTATGCTAATATATATATCGCCTGCTATCGGCTCCGACTTTAGGTTATATTGAAAAGCAATTACATCCGTGTAATCATTCATATTCAGGTATTTCTTGTTTATCTTCAGTAAATAATCGTCACTACAAAATATAAAATTTAGGTTCTCGGCTGTTCTCCCTTCCTCTGACAACATTTTTAAATACCAACCCCTTAACTTTGTCTTTCCCTTCAGTAAAAACTTAATATCCTCTTCGAAAAAATTGAAAGTACTCATAATTTTTTTTGCTTTACATCAACCTCACTATGCCAGTATTCTTTAAGCTTATTTATTCTGAACAGAGACTTTTCGTAATTCATACTTGATACATAGAAAACTAATATGATGCTCTTTGCATTAACAGAAATAGTAATTTCATCGGTTAGTGACTTAATAATAAATATGTCTTTTGCAAGCTTGTGTTTTCGCACTTCCCGGTCTAAAATATCTTCCTCTCGTTCCGATTCTTCTCCATCAATTTTTAACCGTATCTTGAAAACCAATCCTTTTGCATTTCGGTCAAATTGAATTGAGATTTTTTTGTTTTTTTCTTCATTATTAATGGAGAACAAGATTTCTACAGCTTCAGTTGTCGCCAAAAGAATATTGCCAAAATATTCATTGTTAATATTATAGAAATCACAGATCTCTTCAATAAATCGTTCCAGTTTCACGGATTCTCCTTTTCCATTAATAAGGAGTTCTCTGTAATCTTTATTCATAATTCTGTTCAAGTTTAACAACGTAACTATCCACTTTATTTTTATAAAAGTATTTAAGTGCCGGTAACTCCATTTTTAACATTTCGCTCCCGGTTCTTGTTTTGTTCTTATACTGAATTTTAAGATTAGGGTTACTTATTTCATTACTTTTTGCCGTCTCCGCTTCTCTTTTTTCCTCTTTTTCTCTTTGAAGCTCTGCCTTTTCGGATTCAAGTAATCGTGATAAAATCTGTTTTTGCCGTTCCATAATCATTCTACTCAAATTTTTGTTTACCATATCTTTTTCTAATTGTTCCATTTCTTTTGCGGCTCCTGTCATTGCATCCTTTTCTGCTTTTGATAATTCTCCGGTATTATCCTTTAATTTCTGTAACTCTATTCTAATAGCTTCCTGACGGGCCGCGAGTTTGGCTATCTCTTTATTGAAGCTTTCACTCTTCCCCATTTTATCTGCCTTATTCGACTTTTCTATTTCTGATCTAAGTTTTTCTAATTGCTTTCCTAAATTGTTTTGCATTTCCTTTATATCATTTGCATTTCGTTTTCCACTTTTCATCCCCGGATTTTTACATGTTTTTGATCCGCTTTTCGAATTCATGCTCTGCGACATATTCTCTTCCATTTTTTCAAGTGACTCTTTCATTAAAATAGCAATGTTATTCAGGGATGTCATAATATATTGTTGCTTTGCAACTCCTAAATTAATATTTCTTTCCTCAAGGGCTTCTGCTGCCATTTCTATGCTTTCTTTTAGTGAGGATAATTCATGATTTATTATGGGTCTCACTAAAACTTGTCGTTTCCCGATTGCACGTACCGAGTCTTCGATAACTTGTACTCTTATTGCAAATTCCTTTTGTTTTTTTAGATTTTCCAAGTACCTGGGATCTATTCTTGAAACTATTCTTGTTTTATATATCAATCCTTCCTCCTCAAAAGAAAGTCGTATCAAGTTTTCCAATAAAATCCTAATCGACTTTGCATCTTCACTATCCTGTTCTATCTCTGAATCATACATTTCAGATTCCAATTGGTCTGCCAACTCTTTTAGCTCCTTTCCTGTTGATCTTTGAATTTGAGAAGATTTCTGCTTAGCGCCTTTATCAAGCATTTTCCTTGACTCATCCAGATTTTTTGAAATTGTATCCCTTTTGTTTTTTGTATCTTCAATATTTACCGGGTTTTCAATAAGTTTATTGTCAATCTCAATTTGTGCTAATTTATTAAGTAATCTTTTTGTACTATCAGTTGTTTCATTAAGGCTCTCCTTAATTTTTGAATCGTTGTCTGTAGGTTGTTCCGTTTTATCTGATAATTTGTTTAATTCTTCAGCCCTTTCTTTCAGTTCTTTTATTGTCTCCTCGAGTCTCTTTTCAACTTCCAGTTGTTTTAATAAGGATAAATTTCTATCTAACTCCTTTTCAAGATCCTTATTTGACAACTTAAGCTTTTCCATCAAATCATTGATCTTTTCTTTTTTCACGTTTTCCAACAATTTCTTGATTTCTTCTACCTGCTTTTTCATCTCTTCTGTCAATATTTGTTGAAAGAGCTCATATATTTGTTTTTGTTTTTCTAGAATTCGTTCACTACTATTTGTATTCTTTCTTTCTGATTCAAGAATATTTTTAGATTTTGTGTTAATTTCAGTTAGTTTATTTGTAATAGCTTCATTTTTCTCTAATATGTTTCTTAACTGTTGTTTATCCTGCCAGTCTAATGTTTTCTGGTCAATCATTCTTTTTTGCACTTCATCTATTTCCTTACTGATATTTTTCGTTTCTGAAATACTAGTTTTAATAATTTGATCTCGCTTCTGCTCCTCCTTGTTAATTTCATCTTTGATCTGATATAAAGATCTCTTTCTAAATGTCCTTATTTCAGATTTTGTGCTTTTCGGGCCATGTATCCCATCATTATCAAAGATTTCGAAATAATAAATCAATTCCGTATTTTCGGTAATAATTATTGAGTCAAAATCAATGTTATGGTAGAAAATCTGGTTATTTTTTGATTTATCAATGTATACTTCCTGGTGATAGATAAAAGGCGAATAACGAGAAGAATCGGCAGAAAAATAATAATTAAACAAAAGCTTAGAAAAACCATAGTCATCCTTAACGGTTCCTTCGAAAAAGAAAGAATTGCTTCTGTTTGAATTTTTATTATTATTAATAAAAATTGAGGGAAAACCATCTGGAATCACCACAATTCTATATTGAAGAGAATCAGTTTTATTAGAATAATTATTATAGGGAGTTAAAGTATATGAAAAAGAATTATTTGCAATAATTCGGTGTTCAAAGGCATTACTTTTTTCTTTTTTAATAATCACGTTTGAACTATCTGTTCTCAGTACAACCCGTGATACATCTTTTGTAATGATTTTCCAGTTCAGGATACTTCCTTCGGGGACGTTGCAATCACCTTGGTTTTCATGTATTTCTTCCAATTTATTTATATAAGAAGGGAAAATTATTTTCATATCAAATGAAAGAATCACCGGTTTGGGGAATACTTTGATCATGTAAGTATCTGAAAGAAAACCGTCTGCTTTGATCTTAAAATCCATGCTTTTTTGAATAGAATTAAAAGTATATGAGAATACAAAATTCTTTTCCCCTTTCATTTTAAAATCCATTCCCTCGTAATTTATAGAAATTTCCAAGGGAATTTCTGTCCCAGAAACCTGAATGTTCAATTCAAAATCCTCTTGTTGTGATGCTATAAGATTTTTATTCAGGATTTTTATCTGAAAAGGTGGTGGTTTAAAAAAGGGCTTATTAAAATGGATTATGCGATTTGTAGGTTCTGAAATGGTGGTGGGCGCAAAAATCAATAAACTAATTATAACTAATAAGGGGATTATTGAATATTTGAGTAATTTTATGGTGTTGCGAATACTAATTACCTTGTTAAACTCAAAAATTTTAAGTTCATTGGTCCTTTGTACAATGCTTGCGTGGAGAAGTGCAGTTTCTCGGGGATTTTCATGATTCAATTCAATCAGTTGCAAAGTATTAATCAGCTTATCTTCAATATCCTTAAAGTGGTCGCCAATAATTACAGCAGCTTGTTTTGTTGATAAATGTTTACCGATATTTAAAAACTTTAAACCCGGAATCAGGATCTTCCATGCTAATAAATAAGCTGTAATAACAAAAAAACTATAGAAAAGAATAGTTTTTACAAGAGGACTCAAATAAAAATAGTATTCTATCATTATCAGGGCTAAGTATATCCCAGCCAGGGAGCCTATCGATATCAATAAACCTTTTATTATCCGGTGTTTATAATATTTTCGGATGAAGTCATCTATTTTTTTTATCAATATGTTATCATTTGATAAAATCATACTTTGCTTAAAAGAGGTTGATCTGTGTTTTTCTTGTTTTGTAGGACAAAATTACTAATATCGGACTACCCGAGGTGAAGGTTTGGAAGAATAGTATATTTTTGTATTTTAAGAAACAGAATAAACATGGGAAATTCAGTCCGGGTCAGGTTTGCACCAAGTCCAACGGGACCATTACATATTGGTGGTGTTCGCACAGCTTTATATAATTTTCTTTTTGCACGCCAGAAAGGAGGTTCCTTTATTCTACGTATTGAAGATACAGACCGGAACCGATATGTAGAAGGAGCGGAGCAATATATTACAGAATCATTGAAGTGGTGTGGTTTGGAATTTGATGAAAGTCCTGACAGAGGAGGGCCTTTCGCTCCATACCGACAATCGGAACGCTCTGATATTTATTCAAAATACATACACAAACTGATCGAATCAGGACATGCATATTTTGCGTTCGATACAGAAGAAGAATTAGATCAACGCCGTGAATCCTGTAAGCTGTCAAAAGATATTTTCACCTATGATCATCATTCAAGAACCTATCTGATTAATTCTCTTACATTGAGTCGGCAGGAGACAGAACACAAGCTTCGATCAGGGGTTCCATATGTAATCAGAGTTAAAATTCCTGAGAATGAGAAAGTCATTGTCAATGATTTGATCCGGGGGGAGGTAGTTGTTGAAACGAACAATCTTGATGATAAGGTACTTTTTAAATCAGACGGATTGCCCACATATCATTTGGCAAATGTTGTTGATGACTATTTAATGAAGATCACACATGTAATCAGAGGGGAGGAGTGGTTACCTTCGGCACCGCTACATGTTTTGTTGTATCGTTTTTTCGGGTGGGAGGTTAGCATGCCCGAATTTGCGCATCTACCCTTAATTCTGAAACCCGATGGGAACGGAAAATTAAGTAAAAGAGATGGCGATCGGTTGGGGTTTCCGGTATTCCCTATGGCATGGAAAGATCCGGGCACTGGTGAAATATTTTCAGGGTATCGTGAATCGGGTTATTTACCAGAAGCATTCCTCAACATCATGGTTCACTTAGGATGGAACCCGGGTACTGACCGTGAATTATTTACCCTAACTGAGCTTACGGAAGAATTTTCGCTTCACCGCGTAGGAAAGCACGGTTCAAAGTTCGATGTTGAGAAGGCACGTTGGTTTAACCACCAGTATTTACAGATGTCATCAGATGAAGACTTATACCGTTATATTCTACCTTATTTCAGGGAAAATTTTATTAATCCATCAAAAAGCCAGGCTATTCATGTAATGCATTTAATAAAAGATCGCGTGTTTTTGATACCTGATCTCTGGAGTCAGTCCTGGTTTTTCTTTATTCGTCCCCGGGAATTTGATAATGCGGTTTATCAAAAAATATGGAAACCCGACACAGCCCAAACGATATCGGATTTTTGTCGGGAGTTAAAAGAAGCAAGAGTCTTTAATAAAGAGAAATTACAACCATTTATTCAGGATTTTGCCGCCCGAAAATCACTCAAAATGGGTCAATTGATGAATCCCTTGCGGCTCATGGCTGTAGGATCAAATCAAGGTCCGGGAATGAATGATATTATGCTCGCTCTGGGAGAAGAGGAGTTCATTTCCAGAATTGAGGAGGGAATGATACGATTAACTTCTTCTACCTGATGGAAAAGCAATTTCAATATTCCGAAAAACAAAACCCCAACTAATAACAGATCAATTAGTTGGGGCCAGTTACGTTGTCCGACCAGGGCTCGAACCTGGACTTTACTGATCCAGAGTCAGTCGTGTTGCCAGTTACACCATCGGACAATACGGGTGCAAAATTACGCAATCTTTTTATATCATGTCAAGTTTTCCCGTACTTTTTCTGATTTGTTCCATGAATCCTTAAGTGCAACAGCCCTGTTAAAAACAAGATTTCTCGGTTTGGAGTCGGGATCGACAGAAAAGTAGCCAATCCGCTCAAATTGAAATTTATCGTCTATCGAGGCTTTAAGTACTTCAGGTTCAATAAAGGCTTTGATTATCTTCAATGAACCTGGATTCAGGAAATCAAGATAGGTTTTACCTTCGGGAGTTTCATCAGGATTTTCTTTAAGGAATAAGCGGTCATACAATCTCACTTCCGCTGTAATGGCAAATTGCTCTGAGACCCAGTGAAGGGTACCCTTAACTTTACGGTTACTGTCGGGCATTCCGCTTTTTGTAGCCGGATCGTAGGAGCAATGGATTAATGTAATCTTACCAGTGGCGGGATCTTTATCAACGGAATTGCATTTGATAATATAGGCTGATCTAAGGCGGACTTCGCGACCCGGAGCCAGTCTGAAGAATTTTGAAGGTGGATTATCCATAAAGTCATCCCGTTCAATAAAAAATGTTTTTGTAAAGGGTACCATTCTTTTGCCCATTGAAAGATCCTCGGGGTTGTTTATGGCCTCCATTTCTTCGACTTGACCGTCGGGATAATTGTCAATTATTACCTTAACCGGATCAAGAACCGCCATCATTCTTTTAGCTTTTTTGTTTAAATCTTCACGGAGGCAGAATTCGAGCAAACTAACATCGATAAAATTATCTCTTTTTGCCACGCCGATAGTTTCTGCGAAATTCCGTATAGATTCGGGGGTATATCCTCGTCGTCGCAAACCGCAAATAGTTGGCATTCGAGGATCGTCCCAACCATTAACATATTTATTATTAACCAATTCCAGCAATTTTCTTTTACTCATGACCGTGAAAGTCATGTTTAACCTGGCAAACTCAATTTGCCGTGGGGCGTAAATCCCGATTTCACGGATGAACCAATCATATAATGGCCTATGAACTTCAAATTCGAGTGTACAAATAGAGTGCGTAATTCTTTCGATAGAGTCGGATTGACCATGAGCAAAGTCGTACATAGGATAAATACACCATTTATCGCCGGTACGGTGATGGGATGCGTGTAATATCCTATAAAGTACAGGATCGCGCATGTGCATATTGGGGGAGGCCATATCTATTTTTGCCCTTAAAACTTTAGTTCCGTCCTCAAATTCACCCTGACGCATTTTTTCGAAGAGGAACAAATTCTCTTCAACACTTCGAGTTCGGTAGGGGCTTTCTTTCCCTGGTCTTGTCGGGGTTCCACGGGTTTCACTCATTTCTTCAGCGGTCATATCACATACATACGCTTTCCCTTTTTTTATTAAAATGCAAGCGTATTCGTACAGTTGGTCAAAATAGTCAGAAGCATAAAAGAGCCGGTCCTCCCAGTCAAATCCAAGCCATTTGACATCTTCCATGATTGAATCTACATATTCCACATCTTCTTTGACCGGATTTGTATCGTCAAACCGGAGATTGGTTTTACCATTGTATTTTCTTCCAAGCCCAAAATTTAGGCAAATGGATTTCGCGTGTCCAATGTGAAGGTAACCATTTGGTTCCGGAGGAAATCTGGTGTGTACCTTTCCGTCATTGATCCCTGATCGCAAATCTTCTTCTATAATTTCCTCAATAAAATTCAGTGATTTGGATTCTTTGTCTTCACCCGGTTTGTTAATTTCTGTCATAATCTCTGGAATGTTCAATAGTGATGATAAATTCGATACAAACTTACTTATTTTTACACATTTGACAGGTCGCATTTTATGAATTTAATAACTTCGGTTTCTAAACTGTACTATTATGGGCACGATTATATTGGAAGGAATGGAATTTTTCGCATTTCATGGCTGTTTTAAAGAGGAACAGATTATCGGATCAAGGTTTACGGTTGATCTTCAAATTGAATCAGATACAAAGGGCGCCGAGCAGTCGGACCATTTAGCTGACACTGTGGATTATGTAAAGCTGTATCGGGGTGTAAAATCAGAGATGGAACAAAAATCTCACCTTTTGGAGCATGTAGCCAATCGTATTGTTTCTTACATTCGGAATGATTTTCCGGAAATCGACCGCATAGAAATCAAGATAGCGAAAATGAATCCACCCATTGGAGGAAAAATCAGGCAGGTTTGTTTTAAATTGACCTGGGTTAAATGACCTTGCGGGAATCTGATTTTTTTTATATTTTTGCATTCGCCAAATGGTTTCGTGGCCGAGTGGCTAGGCAGCGGTCTGCAAAACCGCGTACAGCGGTTCGACTCCGCTCGAAACCTCAAAAACCTGATCAATAAGGATCAGGTTTTTTTATTTCTGTCTGAAAATAAAAACGTATTCACTGATTAGAATAAGGGTTATGGTAAAAGCACTACTCAAACCAATTCTCAGTAATGTTTTGAAAAATTCAATAAAACGGAAAATTTCAAGGAAAAAGAGGGATGTATGATGTATCAGAACAAGGATTATGGTATAATACAGAAACCATTTAATTCCCTGGTTTTTCAGAGAAGGGGTATCACCGATAAGGGTTTCGGGTCCGGATGAGATGGAATTAATCACGAAAGGACGAGCAAAGGCCATTATAACGCACGACGCTGCATTTAAGCCAATGGTATTGGTAAATATATCCACACCCAAACCGAGGAGGAAAGATGAAATCAGCATAATTCCTCTTGAAACACTGAATGGAAGCAAAAGAATAAAATAAACATAGAAAAGGGGATTGACATAACCGCCCAGGTTAACATGATTAAGAATCAGTACCTGAAGTAAAATCAAAAAGAAGAACCTAACTATATTAAAAAAAACGGTTCGGGATGTCATGAATAAGTACCGGTTTAAGGGTCTTTAATTTACTCTGATTTAAATGATTTTTTTAATTCTTCTTTTTCTTTTCTCATTAGGTCTACAACCACTTCAACATATCCAAGACTATTAAAATCGGTGGAAAAGAGAATTCTGCCGGTGTTAAAATTTTCGTCGGGTGCAATAGAAAAATCGTCGATCGTTCCGATGAGTAATCCTTCTGGAAAAATATTCGAATTTCCGCTAGTTATGATTGTATCACCTCTAACCATTACGATATGTTTAGGAATTTCCCTTACCTGACCTTTCCGGTAATTACCCCCGGGCCATTCAACGTTGACCAATTGATCATTCTTCTTAAATTTTCCTGAAACATGGCTGTCTTTATTCAGCATTGACATGATCCAGCTAAAATGAGGTGAAACGCCTACCACCTGGCCTACCAGTTTGTTTCCGATTATCACACCCATATGGTTTTCTATTCCATGGAGGGCTCCTTTATTGATCATCAAGAAATTGTTTCGTTTATTGGTAGAATTGCTGATGACCTTGGCACTGATATATTTATACTCCAGTCGTACGACTGTATCTTTTTTATAAAATACATTCTGATCGGACCGATAAAATGCTTCGGGTATTCTTGAGTGAAGTTTTGCCATTTCTTCTATTAAAACCCGATTGGTCTTCTTCAGTGTAAAATATTCGGAAATGCCATTGAAAACATTATTGACCGATCCGGAAAAGGCATTGGCTACGTTAAAAAGTGAACTTCCCTGGAAGTCGTTGTAATTAAAAAAAAGGATCAGGGAAGCCAGCTCCAGGATTAAAAAAAGGAAGTAAAAATATTGTTCACGTAGGAATATAAAAAGATTCCGCATTTGAGCCCTTACTTGATGAGGAAGGTAAATTTATCAAAATTCTTTAATGCGATTCCTGTTCCGCGGGCCACGGCACGGAGTGGATCTTCTGCCACATGAACTTTCAGTTTTGTTTTTAGATGGATTCGTTTATCAAGACCTCTCAGAAGAGCGCCGCCGCCAGTAAGATAAATTCCCGTCTCAAAAATATCAGAGGCCAGTTCCGGGGGTGTCATTTCAAGTGCATTCAGAACAGCTGCTTCAATTTTTGCGACGGATTTATCAAGACAATGGGCAATTTCGGCATGATTAACAATAACTTCTTTGGGAATGCCCGTCAGCAGGTCACGACCATGGACCGGATAGTCCGGAGGCGGATTATCGATATCTGACAGGGCAGCGCCTACTTCAATTTTTATTCTTTCAGCTGTACGTTCACCCACGTTAATATTGTGTTGTTTGCGCATGTATTCTTCGATGTCGGCATTAAACTCATCGCCTGCAATACGGATCGATTTATTGTTGACAATACCTCCGAGTGCAATCACTGCAATTTCGCTGGTTCCACCACCGATATCGATGACCATGTTGCCAACCGGTTCAAGAACATCGATACCAATTCCGATGGCCGCTGCCATTGGTTCATGAATCAGACGAACTTCTTTTGCTCCGGCCTGTTCGGCAGAGTCTTTTACCGCGCGTTCTTCCACTTCGGTTATTCCGGAAGGAATGCAGATTACCATTTTAAGTGCCGGCGGGAACCAAGATTTCCGCAGTTCGATCATTTTTATCAATTCTCTGATCATGTGTTCGGCTGCCTGGAAATCAGCAATAACACCACCACGAAGAGGCCTGATGGTTTTAATATTTTCGTGTGTTTTTCCATGCATCATTTGGGCCTTTTTCCCAACAGCAATGATCTTTCCAGAACTACGTTCAATTGCAACGATAGAAGGTTCGTCAACGACAACCTTGTCATTATATATGATGATGGTATTGGCAGTACCTAAATCTATTGCTATTTCTTTGGTAAACAATCCCATAAGTTAAATTTTTAATGTTTGAAATGGCGAACACCGGTGAAAACCATGGCCATCCCATGTGCATTGCAAAAATTTATTGAATCAGCATCTCTTATCGAACCACCTGGTTGGATCACGGCTGTTACACCAGCATTATGTGCAAATTCCACGGAGTCGGCAAAAGGGAAATAAGCATCAGAAGCCATAATGGATCCATCGGTGTCAAATCCAAAAGTACGGGCTTTTAAGATGGCCTGTTTCAAGGCGTCGACCCGGGAAGTCTGGCCCATACCACATCCGATGAGCTGATGGTTTTTCACAAGAACTATTGCATTGGATTTCAAATGTTTAACAACTTTATTTGCAAAAATAAGTTCATTTGTTTCATTTTTATCCGGTTTTCGTTCCGTTACATACTGAAAATTACTCAAATTCTCGGTTTTCAAATCTTTTTCCTGAAATAGCACTCCATTCAAGGATGATTTAAATTGCGTATCGGGGAAATCGAATGAATTTTTTTGCAAAATTATTCTATTTTTCTTTGCTTTCAGATGTTCCAATGAAACCGAATCGAAATCGTCAGCAATGAGGATTTCGAAGAATAATTTATCGATTTCATCAGCTGTTTCCGGATTAATCTTTTGGTTGGTAATAATAATACCGCCATAAGCAGAAACCGGGTCACAAGCAAGTGCATCCAGATAGGCTTGTTTTAGCGTTGATCGCGAAGCAATTCCACAGGGATTTGTATGTTTGATGATCGCGACTGTCGGGTCAGAAAATTCTTTGATCAGGTTAATTGCCGCATCAACATCCACCAGGTTATTGTATGATAATTCTTTCCCGTGCAGTTGTTTGAACACCAGATTTAAATCACCGAAAAAAGAGGCATTTTGATGCGGATTTTCGCCATAGCGTAACGACCTGGCAACGGGTACACTTTGTTTAAAAACATTAAGTTTTACGAATTGGTTAAAGTATTTAAATATCTGGGTATCGTAGTGTGAAGAAATGTCAAACGCTTTAGCAGCAAAGTATCTGCGTTCCTGTAAGGTAGTAAATCCGCTATTATTCAAAAGAATTTCCATCAGGGATTGATACTCACTGGCTGAAGGGATAACAACCACATGGCTGAAGTTCTTTGCGGCGGCTCTGATCAGGGATATTCCTCCGATATCAATTTTTTCAATAATCTCATTCTGATCTGTGGTTGTTGCCGCCGTTTTTTCGAATGGGTAGAGATCAACAACAACCAGGTCGACGGAAGGTATTTCATATTTATCCATGTCGTTGACATCAGACAAAAGTTCGCGTCGCCATAAAATTCCTCCAAAAATTTTCGGGTGAAGCGTTTTTACCCGACCACCTAATATGGAAGGGTAGGAAGTGATTGATTCGACAGACAAGGCGTGGATATTATTTTGTGTTAAAAATTCGTACGTTCCTCCTGTTGAAATAATCTCTATTCCAAATGATTCCAATAGTCTGGAGAGTTCCAGAATTCCATCCTTATTATAGACAGAAATCAATGCAGATTTTATTTTAATCCGGTCGGTCATGGTTTTTGTTTTGTAACAATAATTTCCTTCCTGCGTCTAAAGATTCATCTATTTCATGCGTTGCAATGATACCAAAAAATACCGGATCAAACAACCAAAGGGGTCATATTCAGGATTAAATATTACTTTTACGCTTTCAATACCATGGAACAAAGGTCGAAAATGATTTTAATCCTCAGGTTGATCCGGGAGAGTATTGTTTTAGCTTTTCAAGAGATTGTTGTCAATAAAGTAAGAACGATTCTTTCACTCTTGGGGATTACAATCGGGATTTTTTGTGTAATTTCTGTTTTTACCGTATTTGATTCCATGGAGAATGCCATCAGGAAAAGCATTGCATCGCTGGGCAGTAATGTATTATACATTCAAAAATGGCCCTGGTCGATGGGTAGTGATTATCCCTGGTGGAAATATTGGCAGCGACCGGAGCCCACCCTGAGCGACATGCATGAAGTTGAGAAAAGATCCAACCTTGCCGATGCTGTTTCATTTATGGTGCAAGTTAATAAGACTGTAAAGTACCAGAATAATTATGTTGAAAATGTCGGGGTGGTAGGTATATCGCATGATTTTGACAAGGTTTGGAAGTTTGAGTTATCAGATGGTCGTTACTTTTCTTCAACGGAATCAGTCAGCGGGAGGAGTATTGCCATTATAGGTGCTGATATATCAACAAATTTATTTCCGGGTGGTGATCCTATCGGGAAGAAAATCAAAATTTTCGGTCGGAATATTGAAGTGATTGGAATTATAACAAAGGAAGGGGAAGACTTTTTTGGAAATTCTAATGACAATGTCGTTTATTTGCCAATTAACTATTTCAAGACCCTGATTGATTTACGTGATCTTGGTTCAACCATAATTGTGAAGGCGAAACCATCTGTGACAAATGAAGAATTGCGTGATGAGCTAACCGGAATGATGCGGTCAATCCGTAAACTTAAACCTTCGGCCGAAGACAATTTTGCCATCAATGAAACAGACATTATTTCGAAAGGGTTTGAAAGTCTTTTCGGAGTTATTGCTGTTGTCGGTTGGATTATTGGTGGTTTTTCGTTGCTTGTGGGTGGTTTTGGTATCGCAAATATCATGTTCGTGTCGGTAAAGGAACGAACCAACATTATCGGGATCCAAAAGGCCCTCGGTGCAAAGAATTACTTTGTTTTACTTCAGTTTTTATTTGAAGCTGTCTTTCTCTCTTTAATCGGAGGGGTTCTTGGCCTTTTGATCATCCTGGCCATGACCCTGATTATTTCAAATACAACCGATTTCACCCTTGTTTTAACAGAGGGAAATATTTTGTTGGGAATCGGAGTATCCGCTTTAATTGGATTGGTATCGGGTATCGTTCCGGCCTTTACCGCGGCAAAGCTTGATCCTGTAGAGGCAATGCGAACGGGGATGTAGGGTCAAAAGGGCCAGAACTGGTTATCGTTCCAAATTCGTTCTTTTAATTCATTATCCATTTCGCTAAGAATTCGGAGATGTCCTTTTTCCCAGTCAGAAAGCCACAAATAAAGGGCTTTTTCATTGGGATCAGTGGATATTTCAGCTCTTTTCCCGTACACCTCGATTGCTCTCTTTTCAAAATCGATTGCAGCAGAGATTGCGGCGGCTTCGAATCCTGCCGCTGAAATTTTATTTTTCATCTCTTTTGTCAGGATTAAAGAGGCGAATCCTTCATTTCCCAAGTTTGGCAGATCCACTTTTTTGAATTCCTGTTCCCTTTCAAACGATAGATACTGTTCAGATAAAAATTTCACATGTTTCGTCTCTTCTTCTGCCATGGTAAGAAAAATATGCCGGATTTCAGGATCAGAGGATTGTTCGGCAACATTATTGTAAAATGAATAGCCTCTTTTTTCCATCAGAATGGCCATTTTTAGAATTTCTAAAGGATTTTGTGCTTCCATAGTATCTGTTTTTAGAGACTAAACTTAAAAAATTCAGGAGTTATTTTGTTACGGGCTGATCAGTTTTTTTATTTTCCAGCGTAATATAGGCTTTTATTCGCGATGACAGGATATCAATAGCGACTTTATTCTGTCCACCCTGCGGCACGATAATGTCGGCATATCGTTTGGTTGGTTCTATAAACTGCAGGTGCATGGGCTTAACAAAGTTTTCATAATGTTCGAGAACCTGTTGGAAAGAACGTCCACGTTCTTCTAGATCACGCCAGATAATTCTCATCAATCGATCATCTCCATCGGCATCAACAAATACCTTTATATCCATTTTTTTACGAAGTCTCGGATTGGTGAGTATTAAAATGCCTTCGATGATTATTACCTGTGATGGTTCAACGGTTATGGTTTCTTTCGATCTGGCACAAGTCACATAGGAATATATCGGCATTTCAATTGGTTTACCTGTTTTCAGAAATTCCAATTGATTGATTAAAAGATTCCATTCAATAGAGGTGGGGTGATCGAAGTTTATCTTAGCGCGTTCGGTGGCAGTTTTATGACCGTTATCCTTGTAATAGGCATCCTGGGGAATGATTGTAACGGTATCTTTTGGCAAGAGCCTGGTTACCTGTTTAACGACTGTTGATTTTCCGGAGCCGGAGCCACCGGCAATTCCAATGATCAGCATATATCTACATCAAGTAAGCTAATAAAATACCTGCTGCTACGGCAGATCCGATAACTCCTGCTATGTTGGGAGCCATAGCATGCATCAGGAGATGATTGGAAGCGTCGACTCTCAGGCCTTCCATTTGCGATACCCTTGCCGAATCGGGTACGGCCGAAACACCAGCGGATCCAATTAACGGATTGATTTTGTCATCAGGTTTCAGGAACAGGTTCATAAATTTTGCGAACAGAACGCCTCCTGCTGTTGCCACCATAAATGAAAAAGCGCCGAGAATAAAAATCAGTATGGACTGTGGGGTGAGGAAGATATCAGCCTGTGTGCTTGCACCAACCGTCAGCCCAATCAAAATAGTCACAATATCTATTAATGGATTGCTTGCGGTATTAGCCAGACGTTTTGTGACGCCAGATTCTTTAAGGATATTTCCGAAAAAGAGCATACCTAAAAGTGGCAGGGCGCTGGGTGCGATAAATGTCGTAAATATCAATCCAATTACCGGAAAAAATACTTTCTCTCTTTTTGAAACCTGGCGGGGGGGTTTCATTCGGATCAGCTTTTCTTTTTTTGTAGTCAGCAATCGCATAATAGGCGGCTGGATCACAGGAACAAGGGCCATGTATGAATAGGCTGCGATTGCGATAGGACCGATCAGGTTTTTTACTACTTCGCCATTGGGAAGGATATTGATCCCATTGGCAAGTTTGGACGAAAGGAAAATGGCGGTTGGCCCATCGGCTCCTCCAATAATCCCGATTGCGGCGGCTTCTGGGAGGTAAAAGCCGAGAACCAGAGCTCCCAAAAAGGTTACGAAAATACCCAATTGCGCGGCTGCGCCAAGAAGGATCAATTTTGGGTTCGAGATAAGAGAGGAAAAATCGGTCATTGCCCCGATACCTAAAAAGATCAGGGGTGGATAAATTCCTTTGATAACGCCAAAGTAAAGATAGTTAAGCACACTTCCCTGTTCATAAATACCGATCTGCAAGTTGGCATCATGAAGAAATGGTATATTCCCAATAATGATTCCGGTTCCGATGGGAACAAGGAGCAGGGGTTCATATTCATAACGGATTGCCATAAAAATAAATACAATACCCACCAGTATCATGATCAGGTTCCCCCATATAGCATTGGCAAATCCGGTATATTCCCAGAATTTCTCAAGTCTGCCAACCGTGCCATCCGGAGCGGCTGACGTCGAGCTGGTTGTTGCGGCGGAGATGCTTGTGGGGGAAGCATTTACGCCGGAAGCGGGAAAAAGCATGGGTTTAATCACAAAGAGCAGGAGAATAATCCCAAAAACAATCAACAATTTATTGATACCCGGTTTATCTTGCAGGGTAAATTTTCGGCTTTTCATGATCAGCGGGAATTAATCAATTTCGACAAGGATATCATTCTGTAGCACCGTATCTCCTGGTTTGACCAATACAGATTTAACGATTCCGGCTTTTTCCGCCAGTACATTATTTTCCATTTTCATGGCTTCCATAGTCAGTAATTTCTGTCCCATAGAGACTTTATCCCCTTCTTTAACCAGAACGCTTATGATGGTTCCAGGAAGCGGCGATTTGACTGCCAGATTTGTGGTTTTTGAAGGAACTTTCGGGATTCGGGTTTCTTTTCCTTTGGGGGGCGGGGCTTCGGCTCGTACTAATGTCGGGGTTTTTGTCATTTTGAGATCTCGGTGTATTTCGACATCATAGGGCGTACCATTGACTTCAACTTTGGCAATATTTTCCTCGAAGCCCTGAATTTCGACTTCATAAACATTACCATTAATAGTAAATTTAAATTTTTTCATTTCTATTTCTTTAACAAGTTAGATCGATCATCCACGTTTTGAAAAATTCATGACCCCATAAATTTTTGAGCTCCAGGGCGAATAATTTCTGGACACTTTTTTAACGGTCATCACATATTTCTCTTCATCGTGCATTTCCGTAAAAAACAAGTACAATGCGGTACAAATGGCTGCATTTTCATCAGCGCTCAGGGAAATGACCGGGGTTTTCCCGACGTGCCCTGATTCCTGTTTTGGTTTTTGTATTTTAAGGCGAATGAAGAAATTCTGGAGTATGGCAATTCTGTTAATAACCAGTACCAGCGCAGACAAGGCAATAAAAACAACAACACAACCTACAATGGTTATCAGGAGCGCATACTCATCAATATTTGAAAAATTAAAAGTGATCTGATTTACAATCATTTTAATGATTTTTTAGTATTTATAAGGGAATATTGCTGTGTTTTTTGGGAGGCAGTGAATCTTTCTTTGTTTGTAAAGTTTGCAATGCTCTGATGATACGGAATCTGGTGTTTCGTGGTTCAATTACATCATCGATGAAGCCGTAACGCGCGGCATCAAATGGATTGGCAAATTTTGTTTTATATTCTATTTCCTTTTCCGTGACATATTTTACTTTTTCGCGGGCATCCTGTATTTCAGCGATTTTTCTTCCTTCCAGGATTTCAATTGCACCCTTTGGGCCCATGACGGCAATTTCAGCCGAAGGCCAAGCATAATTCATATCAGCTCTGAGTTGTTTACAACCCATGACATCGTGAGCGCCCCCGTAAGATTTCCGGATCGTAATGGTAATCTTGGGTACTGTTGCTTCACCATAGGCAAAGAGGAGTTTAGCGCCATGTATAATAATTCCGCCATATTCCTGCGAACTTCCGGGAAGAAATCCGGGAACATCGACCAAGGTTATTATCGGGATGTTAAATGCATCGCAAAATCTGACGAATCGCGCACCCTTTCTCGAGGCTTCAATATCGAGCACGCCGGCCAGAAAATTAGGCTGATTTGCAACTATTCCGCAAGGGATGCCGTTAAACTTTGCAAATCCCACAACGATATTTTTAGCATAATGTTGGTGTATTTCGAGGAATTGTTGATTATCAACAATTCTATAGATAATATCTTTTACATCATAGGGTTGATTGGGATTTGAAGGAACAATTTCATTGAGGGAATCTTCAATCCGGTCGATCGGATCTGTACATTCAGTGGCAATCGGGTCCTCAAGGTTGTTCTGGGGAAGATACTCGAGCAGTTTCCTGATCAGAAGCAGTCCTTCGTCTTCGTTTTCTGAGCGAAAATGGGCTACTCCGGATTTTGTGGAATGGATGGATGCGCCTCCCAGATCTTCGGTAGTAATATCTTCGCCCGTTACTGTTTTGGTAACCTTAGGACCTGTGACGAACATATAGCTTGAATCTTCGCTCATGATTACGAAGTCGGTCAATGCCGGAGAGTAAACTGCACCACCGGCACAGGGGCCAAAAATGGCTGAAATCTGAGGAACGACTCCCGAGGCGGCTATGTTACGCATAAATATTTCAGCATAGCCAGCCAGTGAATTCACCCCTTCCTGAATTCTGGCTCCGCCGCTATCATTAATTCCAATTACAGGCGCCCCGACTTTCATGGCCTGATCCATTACCTTACAGATTTTTCGGGCAAAGGTTTCGGAAAGAGAGCCACCAAACACGGTAAAATCCTGTGAAAAAACAAAGACAACCCTTCCGTCGATAGTACCCCGTCCCGTGACAACGCCATCGCCTAGATAATGTTCATTTTCCAGTCCAAAATCAGCACATCGGTGTGTGACAAACATGTCGTATTCTTCAAAACTACCTTCATCAAGCAGTTTTTCAATACGTTCACGGGCAGTAAGTTTTCCTTTTTTATGTTGGGATTTTATGCGATCCTCTCCTCCGCCTAATTTGGCTTTTTCGCGTTTTTCGAGTAATTCTGTTATTTTATTTTCGAGTGCCATTTGATTGGGTTTTATTTACTACAAAATTCAATAAGTACACCGTGGGTTGATTTCGGGTGAAGAAATCCTATGTTCATCCCTTCGGCGCCTTTCCGGGATGTTTTATCAATTAAATCGATTCCTTTGGCGGCAGCATTTTGTAAGGCGTCGGTGGCGTTATCGACAGCAAAGGCAATATGATGAATTCCTTCTCCTTTTTTCTGAAGGAATTTTCCGATAGGACCTTCCGGATCTGTTGATTCCAGCAATTCGATTTTTGTTTGTCCGACCTGGAAAAAAGCTGTTTTAACACGCTGGTCCTTGACCTCTTCGATCGCATAACAGGATATTCCTAATAATTTTTCATAATAGGGAATACTGTCTTCGAGCGAATTCACGGCTATTCCAAGGTGTTCAATGTGAGTAGGTTTCATGATTATATTGTTAATTATTTAACAGGACAAAGTTACATAGTTTTTATGAGATGGCAAGGGATAAAAGGTTGAATATCCCTCATTTTTGTAACTTTAAAAGATTTTTCCGATGTATGAAAAATATTGAGATTGAAAAGAAGTTCCTTGTAGATCACAAGAAGTGGCAGCTGGTTCCCAAAGGTACCGGGATTCTGTTTGATCAAGGGTATTTGAGTATTGACAAAGACAAAGTTGTACGGGTAAGGACTGCCGGAAATAAAGGATATATTACAGTCAAAGGAGCATCCAAGTCGATGGTTCGACAGGAGTACGAATATGTAATCCCATATTCTGATGCCATAGAACTGATATGTAATTTTTCAATCGGAAGGGTTAAAAAGTTAAGATATAAGGTGGAGTTCGGAGGCCTGAGATGGGAAGTGGATGAATTTCAGGGTGATAATTTCGGGTTGATATTAGCGGAGATAGAGTTGGAGAATTCCGATTGCGTTATCGATTATCCTGATTGGATTTTACATGAAGTGACAGGTGATCAGCGGTATTATAACTCCTATCTTTCGCATTATCCGTTTAATGCCTGGAGTTGTCCGATCCCATAAAAGGAAAAGCCCTGAATTTATAATGAATTCAGGGCCTTCCATTAAATAAGTTGTGGAGTATAGGGGAGTCGAACCCCTGACCTTTAGACTGCCAGTCTAACGCTCTAGCCAACTGAGCTAATACCCCAACGAGAATGCAAAATTAAGAACTTTTTCAATATTATAATCATCCTTTTTTGTAAAGTAAATGAAACGCCTATTCGCCGCACTGAGTATATGTCCCGATGTTGAATTTCTGAGGATGTACCGGAATCTTAAAGCCCAGCTATCGGATGAATCCATAAAGTGGGTTGAGGAGCATAATATACACATCACCACAAGGTTTTTTGGAGAAATTCCCGAACATAAGATTGGGAAGATATGTGAAATTCTGAAAACCAGTTCGGAACAGACTAATGAAATTCAAATACAATTGTCGAAAATCGGACTCTTCGGAAGCAGATATTCACCCAGGGTGATCTGGCTTGGAATTGAGCCTTATACTGAACTTGTGAGTTTTATGAAGCGTTTGCAAGTGGATTTGCAGGTTCTTGGGTACGAACCCGACCGCCAGAATACAGTTCCACATCTTACCCTGGGAAGAATCAAAATGGTTCAGGATAAGATAAGATTCCAAAGGGTCATTGACAACTATTCGGGATGGAAATCAAGGTTTCAAAGTTTTGGCGGTATGACGCTGTATGAAAGTATTTTACATCGCGAAGGGCCCGAATATCTGGCTATTGAGAATTTTTTATTTAAAAAAAGCCCCTGAAGTTTAGTACTTTCAGGGGCAACAGTGAAGCAAGACAAATGTGACTTTTGTTATTCTTTAATATTTGTTTCTATTTTCCGGGTAATCACATGATAAATAATAAGCCCGATACCACCAAAGAGGCAGACCATTGAAAAAAAGGCAGGTTCTTCTGCAAGGGTTGTATAAACTGCTAAAATTTTACCAATCAGAATACCTGTACCGATACCAACCAGTAAAAGACCCCATTTCAATGAGGAGGGCTGGTTTTTAGAAGATTCAAAAACGCTTGCATCTGCACCTTTTGCTAAGAGAGCCAAGCGTTCTTTTCTTCGCACAAGAAGATATACGATGCCGTAAATCATGGCAAAGAAAGCGACCGGGATTAAAAATTCGTTACTCATTTCCGTTAATTTTTGGTTTGTTTTTTCCGTTTTCGCAAAGTTTGACGCCGGATAAGTTTCCCGGTTACAAAGTAAAGGGGCCGAATCGAATAATCAATTCGGCCCCTTCCTTAAAACACCATATTCTTTACCTTACTATTATTTTTTCAAGATAAGATCCTGATCCATTTGAAAGGCGAAGCAGATAGGTTCCGTTTGATAAGCCAGACATATTCAGTTTTTTAACAAAACTATTTCCGATATTATCAAGGATCTCGGAATAGATCTGTTTGCCGGCAGCATCTGTCAGGGTTAAAACAAGACGAGATTCATTACCATTTATTTTAATGGTCAGCATTCCATTAACGGGATTTGGAAAGATTGATACTGCCGATTTCAGGGTGTTTGAATATATTCCGGTACAATTATTTACCTGAACAAACAATAAAGATTCGACCCCATCGCCACATTCATTTGAACCTTTAACGGAGAGATTGCCCGACAGGGCCGTGGAACTAAATGAAAGTACAACTTCGTTGGTTCCCGCACCAGAAGTGATGGTAGCTCCTTCGGGAAGGGTCCACACATAGCTTGTAGCGCCCGCAATTTGAGGTACAATATAGTTGTAATCCCCTTGTCCCTGGCATACGGTATCTTTTCCCATGATGGTTCCTGCCGGTTCGGGAGCCGTATTTACTCCAACAGATTTTGACACCACCGGGCTATCGCCACAGTCATTATATACAAATACTTCAACATTTCCGGCTGTTGATCCCCATAAAACTTCAATGGAATTGGTTCCCTGGCCGGAGGTAATCGCGGCGTCGAAAGGAACGGTCCATTGGAAGATTTCTCCAAAATCAGTAATGGAAGTAGAGAAGGTGGCGGTGGTATTGACACACATGATATCGGGTCCGGAAATAGGATTAAGCGGATTAGGCGGAAGCAGGACTGTGACAGGTAAAACACTCTGGAGGCTTGTACCACACTCATTCCCCGCCAGAACAGAAACATCACCCGTGGCGGTTCCCCATTTTACTGAGATGCTGATTGTATTTTGTCCAGAAAGAATTACGGCGTCGGCCGGAACGGTCCAGGAATAGGTATCGGCATCGGGAACTGCATTAATAGAATAGTCGGCGGTATCGCCGCTGCAAATTGTCTGAATGCCTACAATAGGTCCCGGTGTTGCAGGGGCAGAATTTACTGTCAATAAAACACTGTCGGTGGTATTATTTCCGCCATTATCAGTTACTGTAATATGATATATGGTGGTTGTAAGGGGAGAGGCAAAAGGATTAGGGCTCGCAGGATTGTTTAAGTGTTCGGGGGGGGTCCAGGAATAGCTATAGGGCGGGGTACCACCCAATACATTTGCATTAAGTTGTGACATCAATGTTAGACAAATGGTGGAAGGTGTTGCAGTTGCGGTTACTGAGAAAGTACTTCCCTCTAAAACCCGGATGGATACCACTCTTTTATGAGCTGGTGTGCCATTGGGGCCTTTTGCGTAAATGGTCATTGTATAAATTCCGAGTGGAACACTACCGGATAAAATTGCTCTGACCGGTTTGCTATCGGGAAAACTTGTAATAGTATTTCCATTGGGGTAATCAAAGGTAATGGAACCAGAGGTGGGCGCAGGGGCAATTGCAGCTGAGAGAATGACCGTGTCGGTGTACAATTTGACCTCCGGAATCGACACATTGATGATGGTATTGGAGGTCGGAACATAAAGCGTATCGGAAGTGCGATCAATGGCCATGGCATAATCCGGGAAATAGGCTGTCATACTTTGGAAAGTTCCCGACCGAAAATCGGTCCAACCGAGCATGGATACTTTTTTATTGGAAACTATGCCGTTGTAATCGCCCTGATAACGCGGAGTGCCACCGCCTCCACAGGTCGGGCAACTGATTTTCATTTTTTTGTTTGAAATCTGCTGGTTGGTGACAAAAGTCGCGCCTCCGTCAACCGAGTAGGAGGCATAGATGAGGGCGCTATCGCCCGTGGGGCAATCGCGGGTATCCATCCACATCACATACAGTTTACCCGTCTCCTTATCACACCAAATAGCGGGGTGCCATTGGTAATGTGTGTTGGTGTTGGGATCGTCATTGACCCTGATAGCGCTTGACCATGTTGCGCCCTGGTCGGTTGAATATCTGCAAAAAATATCGGGATAGCCAGATGAACTTGGCGGATCATTTGTTGCATAAACACAGTAAAACCTTCCCCTGTTCGGACCATAACTGTTGTCGGCAGCAATCATTGGGTAAGGACGGGTGCGCATACCCTGAACGGAGTGACGACCACTTAGTTGGGCGCCAACTGTACCCGCAAAGGCCTGGGTTGATTTAACCGTAAATGTAGCACCACCGTCATGAGAAACATGAAAAGTATATTGAGAATTAAATGCGCTGGATCCTGAATTTGAGACTGCATAAACGGTTCCCCCCTGTATATTACCATTTGGGCCGACACAAACCATCATTCCGGGCAGGCTGTGGGGAGTGGCGGTATATGTTTTATTAAATGTCAGTCCATTGTCAGTACTGCGATAAAAGTTTCCGGAACTACTGTTTGTCATTACGGTATAGGCATAATTGGAGTAAGGACCCGCAGTCTGGTCACAAGCAATCCAATTCTTGTCATTTCCGGCTATTGCTGTGACGGGAGATCCCCATGATGCCCCGTTATTGGAAGAAACCAACACTTTACAGCCGGTGATATTTCCGTACATGTTTTCATAATAAAGATGGCCCGAGCTATCATAGGCTACAACCGGATCGCCCTGAACAGAGGTCCCAAAGCTGGGACTTAAGTCTACCCAATCCATGCCGTTTTCGGTATGGTGGGCATCGTTGGTATTGTATGCTGTGAAATACCAAGTCGGGTTCATCGGGTTTTCGGCCATATTATTTTCTGCAAAGTCAACACCCAGGCTGTAATTATCCCAGTTGTTAATTGTCACAACCGTGGAAATCGGGGCGTCGGGAGTTTGTTTGATCTTATTCCTCAGGTAAAAGGGTATTTGATCCAGGTTTGGATTGTCAGGATTAACCTGTGCTGACAGGTTTGTTATTACAAGCACGAATAACAAACTAAAAATGGTAAAGATTCTCATGATTTCTTATTTTTAAGTGTTTAAAAATCCCATATACAAACATACAAAGATATTTGAATAAGATCAACCTAATCAAACAGATGGTATAAAAAAACATGATATCTTTGTGTTGTTACTTGTAACCCAAAGTATAATCCATCGTCAAAGGCGAAGATGAAGTACCAGGAAGACAACCATTACATAGACAAGGTTCTGAGTGGTGACATCTCTGCATATGGACAACTGGTTGCCAAACATAAAAACCTGGTTTTCTCGATTGCTTTGAAAATACTGAACAACCGGGAGGATGCTGAAGAGATTGCCCAGGATACTTTCCTGAAGGCCTTTCATGCCCTGAAAACATTTGAGAGAAAGTCAAAATTCTCGACCTGGTTATACCGTATTGTATACAATGCCGCCATATCAAAAACACGGAAGAAAAGACTTGAACTAATCCCGATGGACAATTACATTGTTCAAAATTATACCGACGATGAATATATTTCTTCGGCAGACACGATTGGACCTGAAGAACAACGTATTATGATAACGGATGCAATGAAATCACTTTCGGATGATGAAAATCTGTTGATAACATTGTTTTACAAGGGGGATAATTCCATTGAAGATATCAGCCAGATTACGGGATTGACAACATCAAATGTTAAAGTAAGGCTGCATCGGATTCGTAAGAAATTACATGATGAACTTGAAACGATGATGAACCGGGCGGTTAATTGATTATAAATGTTAATTTTGTATTATGATAACACCCCACGATTTACCCAAAGAAGATTATCTGAAAGACCTGATGCAACATGTTCAGCTTGATAGTCCTTCGGATGATTTTGTCGATCGCGTAATGCAGGGAATCCAGGTTGTTCCGCAAGAGCATACGTCAAGCAAACCCATTTTTGCTTTTCTGAAGTCCTTTTTTCCCTACGCGGCATTGATCATCATCATTCTGGTGGTCATTGGCACTTCCGATTTGCCGTTTCTTAACTGGATCCCGGGAAAGGCATACTATTTTGAAAATTTGGCGCCCTATATTAACATCTTTTTAACAGCCATTAAGAATATTTTCAGTTCTTCTTATGTGTCTTTTGGATTGCTGATTGGTTTTTCAGGAGGTTTTTTGTTTCTGGCAGACAAGTTTCTTGTTTCCAGGTTTTCAAGAAGAAAAAGTCATACTATCGCTTAGGAGTGTATTTCTTTCCAGCGTTCCTTAAAGCTTTTAGGGGCAATTTTGGGCAAGGTCCTTCTGGTGCCCCACATTTTTCGACCAAACCGGGAGATCATTCTATTTTTCAACTTTGATTTTGGTTTATCAATCATCCAACGGTGAAGCATTAGGGTTTTCCAACCCTGGACGACAATACGCCATTTATAGGATATATATTTCTTGGAAACGGCTTCGTGGCGGTTGTAAAGTAACAATTCATGAAGTGGTATTTTCACCGGGCACACTTCTGTGCATTTTCCACACAAAGTGGAAGCAAAACTTAGGTGGTTATAATCACGCATACCCAGATAATGTGGTGAAATCACGGAGCCAATTGGTCCTGAATAGGTTGCACGGTAGGAATATCCGCCAATGCTTTTATATATCGGGCAACCATTCAGACAAGCACCACATCTAATACAGGAAAGGGCTCGTCGCTGTTCTTTAAAACCGAGGAGTTCGGTTCGGCGGTTGTCGAGCAAAACCACGAACATTTCATCAGGACCATCGGGTTCAAATTCTGTTTTTGGTCCAAATACCATATTGTTATAGGCTGTCAGATGTTGCCCTGTACCATGTTGTGCTAAAAGCGGGAAGAACAGATCAAGGTCTTCCAAAGATGGTATCAACTTTTCGATTCCGACGATCACGATGTGAATTTTTGGGAAGGCCATGGTTAGTAATCCATTACCTTCATTTTCCGTCAAGGCAACGGCGCCCACATCAGCAACAAGAAAATTACCACCAGTAATTCCAACGTCGGCACGGATGAATTCACTGCGTAGTTTATCTCTGACAAACCTGGTAATTTGTTCCGGAGAACAATCCGGAGGTAATTTGAATTTTTCATGAAAGAGTTTTGCAACATCTTCTTTTGACTTATGCATGGCAGGAGTCAAAATATGATAAGGTTTTTCCCCGGCGATCTGGACAATAAATTCACCCAGATCGGTCTCAAAGACCTCTCTTTTGTTTTTTTCAAAGAGTTCATTGAGCTCCAATTCTTCAGAGACCATGGTCTTTTGTTTGACAATGACCTGAGCCTTTGATTTTTTAATAATATGAAAAATTTCTCTTTGTGCCTCCTTTTCACTGGGAGCCCATATTACTTTTCCTCCCCTTTTACTGAAATTATTTTCAAATTCTGCCAGGTATTTATCCAGATTGTTTAATGCCTTATGCTTTATATTTGCTGCTCTTCGCTTGGCCAATTCAAGATTCTGATACTGATCTTTTCCTTTTGATACCTGAATATCATACCTTCCGATATTATAATTCAATCGTTTGCGATGTTCTGAATCAAAAGCTCTTTGTTCTGAGTCCTCAAGAAATTTCTGAAATACTGTATTCATCATAGATATTTCAAATTAGATTTTGTATTTTGGCTACCCTAAGTTCATGTCTTCCGCCCTCAAATCCGGTCGTTAAAAAGATTTTTACAAGTTCGAATGCCAACGATTTAGTTATAAATCTGGCGGGAATCGCCAATATATTTGCGTTATTATGAAGCCTTGCAAGTTTTGTAATTTCTTCATTCCAACATACGGCGGCTCTTATTCCTTTATATTTATTTGCGACCATTGCCACTCCATTGCCACTTCCACATAAAATAATTCCCATTTTTAATATTCCTGAATTTACTGCTGAGGCGAGGGGATGAATCAGGTCGGGATAATCAACATGGTCGGATGAAAAAGTCCCAAAATCCTTTACATTATATCCTAATTTAGTGATATTCAATTTTATATATTCCTTAAATTCAAATCCTGCATGATCACTTGCAATTGCAATCTGATTGATTTTATCTTCCATTGTTAATACTTTTTTTACAAATGTAAATATAAACCTGTCATTTTGAATAAAAAGGAGTTTTTTCATTTGAATACCTATCTCATAATCAATTTTTTATTTTTTTCACATGGATGTGTTCACAACTGCGTATTTTTGTGTCAAAATTGTAATAACTTTTAACTTTTTGAAGGAAACTGTTAAGAACTCCATATTTCTAATTTTTATTGGTAAGTTATAAAATCATAATTAACAATGAATACATACGTTCGGTTGTGTTTTTTATCAACAATAATTTTAGCTGACAACATGTTAGTTTATTTTTTAAATATTTGATTTAAAATACTTTAATAAATATAATCTTGTTTGTAGTTTGTTCATAAAACGATGTTTTATAAAGTTCAAAATTTTCTCTTAAGAAATAATCAACCAAATCAACAATCATTTATAAAAACATAAGAAGTATAAAATTTTAATGTATTTACAAATATGAATAATAGTCAAATAATAGAGCTTCAACGAAAAATAACACAGCTAAAAAATGAAAGAAACGTAGTACTTTTAGCACATTATTATCAGATTTCCGAAATACAGGATATTGCTGATTACATTGGAGACAGCCTTGGGTTATCACAACAGGCTTTAAAAACACAGGCAAAGATTATTTTGTTTGCCGGGGTACATTTTATGGCAGAAACAGCTAAGATTTTGAATCCTGAAAAAGTAGTATTAATTCCCGATTTACTGGCGGGTTGTTCTTTAGCTGATTCCTGTCCGCCAAATGAATTCAGAAAATTTTTAGAAGATCATCCCGATCATCTTGTGATTTCTTATATCAACTGTTCAGCCGAGATAAAAGCTATGTCGGATATTATTTGCACTTCAGGAAATGCTTTAAAAATTGTAAATTCCCTTCCAAAACAAGAACAGATAATCTTTGCGCCTGATAAAAATCTTGGAAACTATATCAATACTATTACAGACCGGAAAATGGTTCTTTGGGAGGGTAGTTGTGAAGTTCATGAAAACATCAAATCAGAAACGATTATCAGATTTAAGGAAAAACACAAGGATGCTGTTTTAATTGCACATCCGGAATGCAAACCGATCGTTTTGGAAATGGCTGATTTTATAGGTTCTACCACTGCTCTTATTCAATTCGTTAAAAATAGTTCTTCAAAAAAGTTTATTGTTGCAACGGAAACAGGGATTTTGCATCAAATGAAAAAGGAGGCACCAAATAAAGAATTCATTATTGTTCCGGTTGATGAGACCTGTTCATGTAATGATTGTCCTTACATGAAAATGAATACTTTAGAAAAAATTTATACATCATTACTTAATTTACAACCCGAGCTTATTTTGCCGGAAGAACTTATTATCAGTGCAAAAAAACCCATCATAAGAATGCTGGAATTGTCAAATATCTAAAGATGTTGTAAAAATGGCATTCAAAATCAAATATATAAGAATTTTATTTTTTTTATTGTTTCTGAATTCATCTTCAGTTGTATTGTCACAAGACACGATATCTAAGGATGGATTTCAGCGGTATTATTTTGCTGATGGAAAGATTTCCAGTGAAGGATTTATTCGTGATGGAAAACCTGATGGATACTGGAAATCGTACTATCAAAACGGCAAACTGAAGTCGGAAGGATCACGAAAGAATTTCGAATTGGACAGTACCTGGAAATTCTATAATGATGTTGGTAAACTGGTTTTGGAAATCAATTACAAGGCTGGAAAAAAATTCGGTAACAGAACATCTTATCTGGATCGGGAAATCATCAATGAATCATACAGAAATGACATAAAAGAAGGTATCACAAAATATTTTTATCCGAATGGGAAGATAAAGCTGGAAATACCCTTCCACGGGGGGCTCGAACAAGGTTATGGAAAGGAATATGCTGTGGATGGTACCATCATTACCCTGACCGAATATAAAAAAGGATTCATTGTAGATCGGATGCGTATTAACAGAAAAGATGCAAGCGGTAAGCGTCAGGGGAAATGGTTTTCTTTTTACGAAAACGGAAATATTCAGATGGAAGGATCATTCAAAGATGATCTTAAAGATGGATATTTCAAGGAATATTCCGAAAACGGAGATCTTATCCGGATCTCAAAATATTCAGATGGACAGTTACAACCCGAAGCCATTGAAATACAAAAGCTTGAAGTTCAGAAGGAGTATTATTCGAACGGGAATGTAAAGATCAGTGCAATGTTCCGGAATGGTATTCCGGAGGGTATCAGGAAGGAGTATGATTCAGCGGGCAGGATCGAAAAAGCGCAATTGTTCAAAAACGGACGAATCGTCGGCGAGGGGCTAATCAAAGAAGATGGAAATCGAGAAGGTCCCTGGCGAGAGTATTATGAGGAGGGACAATTGAAAGCTGAAGGTGTTTACGAGAATGATAAACCCGTTGGCAAATGGAAATATTATTATCAGGATGGGAAAACAGAGCAAATTGGTAGTTATACGAAGCAGGGCAAGCGGGATGGTACCTGGAAATGGTATTATGAGAACGGCGCTTTATTACGGGAAGAATCATACCGGAACGGGATGAAGGACGGGTTGTCATCGGAATATGAGGAATCTGGAAAAGTTATCTTTGAGGGGGAATTCATTGATGACCTTGAAGATGGGCCATGGTTTGAAATTACCGGTGACAGCTATATCCGGGGTTCTTACCGGGACGGACTCAGAAACGGGATGTGGCACTATCTGCTCATCGACACAACTGGTCGAACAACAGACAGTATTTTGATATATAAGGGAAATTTTATTGACGACCATCCGGATGGAAGACATACCTGGTTTTGGGATAATGGCAAGATTAAGGAAGAGGGTAATTATGTTATGGGCAGAAAAGAAGGCGATTGGTACAGGTACCTTTATGACGGGTCGCTCTTCATGGTAATTACATACAGGGCGGGTGTTGAAACAAAGTTTGACGGTGTAAAGATCAAACCGCCATTTGAAAAGGAGGACGATTAAATGAAAAATGAAAAATCAGGCAAACCGGAGAAACAATATAGTCCGGACAAAAAACGGGAGAATCCGGATGGAAAGTCGTCTCGTCCCTTTGTAAGGTCATCGGGAAAAAAATTTCAAAAGAGTGTCAGGTCCGGGCAGGGGAGGGGGGAACCGGAAAAGATCCGCCTGAACAAGTTTATTTCGAATTCAGGTGTTTGTTCCCGCAGGGAAGCTGATACACTCATTCAGGCCGGGGCAATAAGTGTAAATGGAAAGATTGTAACGGAACTTGGAACAAAAGTTAATCCATCGGACCGGGTAATGTTCGGTGATCAGGCCATCAGCCGTGAAAAACCGCGGTACATTCTTTTAAACAAACCAAAAGGTTTTATTACCACAGTTGATGATCCCGAGAAGCGCAAGACAGTTATGAATCTGATTGCCGGGGCTTGTCGGGAAAGGGTATACCCCGTGGGTCGACTTGACAGGAACACTACCGGATTATTGCTTTTTACAAACGACGGGAATATTGCAAAAAAGCTGACACATCCACGGTACGGAATAAAAAAAATCTATCATGTTGAACTGGATAAGCCCTTGATCAAAGAGGACTTGATAAAGATTTCCGATGGTCTTGTCCTGGAAGGAGATGCGGTGAAGGTCGACAACATTGAATACATTGGTGATGGTAAAGACCGTAAGCAGATTGGTGTCGCGTTGCATTCAGGACAAAATAGAATTGTAAGAAGGATTTTCGAACATTTTGAGTATAAAGTCGTAAAGCTTGACAGGGTCTATTATGCGGGTTTAACAAAAAAAAATCTTCCCAGGGGGCACTGGCGATTCCTTGAGGAATCCGAGATAAACATGTTAATGATGATCAGTACCCGATAAAAGTCAGTCATTAGGTTGGATGGCATAAGCGCCGGTGATCACCGGTGTGGGTTATAAAACTAGTTGTACATGAAGCCAATCAGTATATATATTGTTGAGGATGAATTATTGATATCCGCCAGTTTAAAATCGCAATTAAACAATTTCGGATATGAGGTTTGTGGATCTGCCAGCAGGGGTGAAACCTGTTTATCGGAAATCCTTGAATTGTCGGAACGGGGAAGGGAACCGGAAATTGTACTTATGGATATTCATCTCCGGGGAGATCTTGATGGGATCGAAACCGCAAAAAGAATCAATGAACAATTTAATTGTGCCATCATATTTCTGACGGGGCAAAGTTCAAAAGAGGTTTATGACCGGTCATTCAAGATCAAGCCCTTTGGATATCTTTTAAAACCCATTGACATGGAGCAGACCAAGATGACCATTGAAATTGCATCCTATCAGCGAAATCTTGAAATTGAAAATAAACAGTATCAGAAAACGCTTGAGGCATTGCTGGAAAAACGTTCAGAGGAGAACAGAGAAATGATGGCACTGAATCATACTATTTCTGATAATGTCCTAATAGGCATTACCATCTGGCAAAATGACCAGCTTGTTTTTTTCAATAACCGGGCGCCTGAGATTTTCGGTTATTCCGCGGAGGGGTTTTCTTCTCTTTCTTTAATGGATCTGATGAATACTGTACATCCATCCGACCGCGGGGAATTGTCGTCACGGATTCATTCCTGCCTGAACAGGATAAATCTTGACCCACAGCGCATTCAAATCAGGACCCTGGCAACAACGGAAAAAAATAAATATCTTGATATTTCCTTCCGGATGATCGATTATAAGGGTTTTCCGGCTCTGACTGCAGGCTTTATTGATATATCGGATTACAGGAACCAAAACGATTAGCGCATGAGAAATATTCTGTTCATTTTGATTATGTTTTCGCAGATTTCCCTATTTGCTCAGGCAGATTTCAGAAAGCTTATTGATAAAGCAGGGGATGCTTCCGCCCTTCCCGGTCATGATCAGGTCGTGGTATTTGACAGCACCCTGGTTGATGTTCAGGAATCGGGACTCTCTTATGTTGTAAACCACACCCTTACAAAGGTTATAACCAGACGCGGGTGCCGCGATCTTTCGACGGTCAAATTCGGTTACGATCCTTTATCGGCCGATGTGAATATATTGAAGGCGGTAATTCACAAAAAAGATGGATGTTTCGTACCGATTGATCTGACTAAAGTTCTTGATTATCCGGCACCGGCAAGAGCCATATACTGGGGTGCGCGTGAAAAGATGATTGAAATCGGGAGGCTTGACCCCGGTGATGCCGTGGAAGTGGTGATGTTCAGAAAAGGGTTTACCTATGCTTTATTAGGGGGCGACGAAGATGAAAAGTACATTCCTCCAATGAGGGGGCAATTTTATGATATTGTAGAATTTTTCGGACCTGTTCCGGTGAAAAGCAAAATTTATCAGATAACACTCCCACGCAACAAGCCGCTTCAATATGAATTTTATAACGGGGAGGCGCAGGTATCTTCGAAATTCTCAGGCGAAAAGATGGTCTATACATTTACTAAAAAAGACATAATGCCTGTGAAAAGTGAACCAAGGATGGTAGCCCAATCGGATATTGCACCCAAATTGCTGCTTTCAACCACAGCGGACTGGTTTGCAAAATCGACCTGGTTTTTCGGTGTGAACGAGGAGTTTGGCAGCTTTGAGTCCACCCGGGAGATTAAGGACAAGGTAGATTCCATATTAAAGAGATCTGTCAACGAGTTGGATTCTGTTTCGAGGCTTACGCACTGGTGTGCAGATGAAATAAGATATTCCGGAATTTCAATGGGTCCCGGTGAAGGTTTTACCCTGCACAAAGGCGCAATGACATTCACTGACCGGTGCGGCGTTTGCAAAGATAAAGCCGGAATGCTCATCACCATGCTCCGGGCGGCTGGTTTTAAATCCTATCCCGCCATGACCATGGCTGGTTCCCGTATTGACAAAATTCCGGCAGATCAGTTTAACCATTGTGTTACGGTGGTTAAATTACGAGATAGCACCTATCATTTACTTGATCCGACCTGGGTACCCTTTATCCGGGAGCTCTGGTCCAGCGCAGAGCAGCAGCAACAGTATCTCATGGGGATACCCGAAGGAGCTGATCTGGCAACCACACCTGTCTCTGATCCGGAGAATCACCTGATAAAAATTGAAGGGGTTTCGCAATTGCGTGAAGATGGTTCATTATCGGGAAGAATTACCATCTGGGGTGAAGGTCAGTCGGATGCCGCAATCCGCGGGATGTTCCGAGGATCAAGCCAGAGAGCATGGTCGCAGAATGTTTCGCGTGAATTATTAAAAATTTGCCCCCAGGCCAAAATTACCCAGGTAAAGTTTTCAGATCCTGCCGATTACCTGAATTACAACATGTGGATTGCTATTGATTACACAATCCCTGAATTTGCTTTGGTGTCCGGTAAAACGTTGCTGTTTACACCACTGACTGCCGCCGGGATCTTCAGAACCTTTCAGGGACATTTATCGTTTGACCCCGGATTAAAAGAAAGGAAGTTTGCCTTTCGGGATCGTTGTTCCCGAAAGGTAGAGATAAATGAATCGATTACCCTTCCTCCGGTCAGGCAGCTTGTAAGAATTCCGGAAACTGTTGAAACAAAAGGGAATGTTGCTTCCTTCGAGGGTGGTTATAAATATATCAACGGTTCCCTTATCTTTTCCGGGCAGGCGTTCTACAAAAAAAGGCTCTATGAGGGTTCTGATTGGTCCGAATTCAGATCGGCTGTTGAGGCACAGAATAACTTTGCGCAAAAACCTGTAATTATCGAATTATGAAAAAATATCGGTTGATTCTATTTCTAATCATTTTTATCGTTCCGCCGTGTCTATTATTTGCGCAAGATATACATTATGATGGCATATATCAATCCATAACAAAGGAGTACAGTCTGAATGAGGACGGAAGTACAGATTTCCGGTTTATCAAAGACCAAAAGCTTCTCTCTTACCGCGCATTTCATAACCTATACGGAGAGACTTTTATCATTTATAATCCCATTCGGCAGCATTTGAAAATCAATGAAGTATACACCGTAATGGCATCTGGAAAAAAAATTATTACTCCTTCCAATGCGTTCAATGAAGTATTGCCCTCTATAGCCGCTGATGCTCCAGCATACAATGATCTTCGGGAAATGGTAATCACGCATACGGGTCTTGAGCGAAATGCGGTCATTCACCTGGATTATCAGATTCATTCGCTCCCGGGCACCTTTAATTTTCTGATGGGAAATGAAATTCTGGCCGAAGCCGAGCCGGTAAAGAATCTCACAATTAAAATCAGGATTCCGGCTGGTAAAAAAATATTTTATCACTCATTCAACACGGATACTGAACCGGTTAAAAGTACCGAAGGTTCCTTTGATGTTTATACCTGGAAATTCACAGATATTCCAGCACTTTCGCATGAAGATTTTCAGCAGGTCGGATTTGATAACTACCCGAAATTGTTATTCAGCACTTTTGAACACCGAAAAGAGGTGATACCATACCTGACCCAACAAGATGCCTTTCGATTCAAAGCCAATGACTCCATGAAAAAGCTTGTTGCCGAGCTTGTTGTGGAAAAGCCCGACCGCTTTCCCCTGGCATTAAAGATTCAAGAACGCGTGGTTGATGAAATGCGTCATTATCCGATACCCATTAAGACGGCTTTGTATCAGTGCCGTACTGCAGAGCAAACCTGGAACAGCAATGGCGGAACCGCTCTTGAAAAGGCGGTTCTTATGGCGACCCTGATGAAAGCAGCCGGAATTGATGCCAGCGTATGTGCTGTTGTCAGGAGCGCGAATCTTATGGCAGGGATCGGTGCATTGAGCGATTTTGAAGATTTTGCAGTAATGGCGGATTTCAAAAGAGAGGGACGATGGTTTTTTTCGACAACCAGCCTTAATGCCGTTAATCTGGATATGACGCTTGCCGGACGTTCATTCATTACACTGAATCCTGAAAACAGTTTAACCGTGGTAAAGAATGAAGATCCGACACAATTAGTCCGGGTAAACGGGACTTTTATTTTGTCATCTGATCCTGTTATGACTGGTGAAATTTCGGTTTATCTTAACGGTTCAGCTTATCCCAGGGCGGGATTGGAACGAGATCCCAAAAGATTGAAAAAATCAGTCGCAAGTAGTTTCAGCCATGCAGAAATACAGGATCCCAAGACCAGCACCCTCAACAATGACAATGGATTCCAGACCTTTATTTTAAAGAGCGAAAAATCCTTGCGGGCTGATACCGGTTTTTATTATTTCACGATTCCTGCCCTTGCGATTGGTATCGACAACTGGTCGGTGAAGACCTTACCGGCCCATCGGGAGACCGTGCTTGAATTACCTTCCAGGGCAGAAGAAAAATATACATATGTCATCACGCTTCCTTCAACAATAAGGTTGTTCAGCCTTCCCAAGAAAATCAATATCAGAAACAAAGCCGGTGAATTTTCCTGGGAGGTGCGGGCCGAAGACGGGAAACTTTTTCTAAGCAGGAATATCAGATTTTTCAGCAGGGAGGTTCAACCAGAGACCTATGAAGCATTTAAAATTCTGATGGATTATTGGAATCATCCACGGTACAGAGAACTGGTATTTCATTAATTGGCAGCGGGAACAATGGATGTTATTATTTGATAATAATACGACCCAAACCTTCCCTGTTGATCCGGATACTTTGTTTTTTCAGTTCCCTGAGTTGTTTCATCAATATAGTTTGTTCTTCTGCAGTTTCAGCGTTTGCCAGTTTTCGTCGAATTTCGGTCATCATTTTCTCGAGTTTACGCGCCCTGAATGCATGAATTGAATGTTCGACATGAAGCAACAGTCTTGACTCTTCGGTTGTAATAAGGATATTATTTTTGTACCAGTTTTTGCTCAGCTCATAAGGAGAAAAGACCAGGTTCACGGCGGTTCGCGATAGTTCCAGGTCCGGGTGGGTTAAAAAGAAATTCCTGTCGGGAATTGCATCCTTCCGAACGCCATCCAGATAGACTTCGTAGATTTTTCCGAATACCGGGTTTTCAAATACCATTTCGTCACGTAAAAGGACATGAACCACATAATCGGCAACCATGACGGGAACCCCGGTGTCGGAAGCATTGTCCATTTTCAGGCGGATGATATCCTGTCCGTACAATAATAGCAACCTGATAATCTCTTGTTCCTGGGATTCAGGGGAATCGGTGTCAAAATCCTTTTGTGGTTCAGCAATGACTTCCGGTTCAGGTACGATCTCATTCTCTTCCGGACCCTCTTCTTTTAAAGATTTCTTCAGTCTGGCCCGAAGGATTTTATTCATTTCCACCATCAGGGCCTGTTCAGAAACGGTCATAAGGGCGGAACATTCATGGATATACAACGACCGTGATATTCCATCGGGTATCAGGGCGATCGTGTTAACAATTTCCTTAATCAGACTGGCTTTTTTAATGGGATCATTACGGGTTTCATCAAGCAGAAGCCGGGTTTTGAAGAGGATAAAATTTACGGCATTTTCTTTTATGAAGCGATCTACTTCATCCGGATGGTTTTTACGTGCAAATGAATCGGGGTCCTCTCCATTGGGGAAGAGTACAATCATCACGTTCATGGCTTGTTCAACGATCATATCAATGCCCCTGAATGAGGCTTTAATCCCGGCCGGATCTCCATCATAAAGGATGGTGATGTTCGTTGTATAACGCCTGATCATCCGGATTTGATCAAGAGTAAGGGAGGTTCCAGAAGAGGCCACGGTATTTTCAATTCCTGCCTGGAACAGTGATATCACATCGGTATATCCTTCAACCAGATAACAATTGTCTTTGGATATAATGGCATTTTTAGCGAAAAATATACCATAAAGGGTCTTACTTTTATTATAAATTTCCGATTCGGGGGAATTGACATATTTGGCATGTGTTTTTTCGGCACTCAATATTCTTCCGCCAAATCCAATCACACGACCCGATGCGCTGTGTATGGGGAAAATGATCCGCGAATGAAACCTGTCGTATAAACGGTTCTCCTTTTCAAGGGAGAGTCCTGTTTTTATGAGATATTCTTTTTTATAGCCGTTTTTCGCAGCATGTTGGGAGAAGGCATCCCAAGCAGAGGGGCTAAAGCCAAGCTGAAATTTTTGAATGATATCATCGCGGATTCCCCGTTCACGCAGATAGGACCACCCAACGGCTTTTCCCTCATTGGTTTCCAGAAGGGTCCGGCTGAAAAATTGCTGCGCAAATTGGTTCAGGTTATATAGACTCTCTTTTTCGTTCAGTTCCTGAAGTTGTTCCGGGGTTTGTTCCTCCTCTTCTACTTCAATATTATATTTCCGGGCGAGGTATTTCAGCGCTTCCGGATAAGAAAAATGTTCATGTTCCATGATGAAATTCACGGCATTTCCTGCTTTGCCGCATCCGAAACACTTGTAGATGCCTTTTGCCGGCGAAACGGTGAAGGAAGGAGTCTTCTCGTTATGAAAAGGACAAAGTCCGAGCATGTTCACACCGCGGCGTCGGAGCACAACAAAATCACCAATTACCTCTTCAATCCGAACGGTACTGATGATCGTGTCGATGGTGTCGCGAGGTATCATGAACTTTTTTTATGAATTATGAGCAAATTTAAGCAACAACGATCATGCAGCCGGGGTAGGAAGAATGATTGTCAGATGGGCGAAGGTACGAATTTATCCACCAATATATTCTAAAAAGACCCCGATCAGACCGGAATTTGATATCTTTATAAATTGACTTTAATGGTTTGGAGGAGGAAGAACTTTACCGACCCTCCCAATGACAAATTGCACCCGAAACCGATGTTCGATAAATATCTACGATCACTGCGAACAGTAATTGCCACAATGTTTTTCCTGATGACCGTCGGGATATTTACAGATGTTTATCATATACTGAGCCGGGAAACGGTTGATTCGGTTTTATATGTACAATTTGTACCTTCAATTATACGCTTTACAACGGCTTGCACCCTGGCTTCAGCCGGATTCATATTGGTGTCGGTGCTCACCCTTTTGTTTGGCAGGATTTATTGCTCCACGGTTTGTCCGCTGGGAATCCTGATGGATCTGGTCATTGGAATTAAAAACAGGTTTCGAAAATTCAGGAAAATACCGTTGAAGAAATCCCCACTGGTACAGTATTACAATGATCATAAATCGATTTCCATGGGATTCTTACCAAAACATAATGTAAAGATTTTCAGCCTTATAAAATACTTCATACTTTTTTTATTTATTCTGGCTATAATTTTTAAATCTAATTTGTTGATTGGTCTTCTGGACCCTTTCAGCCTTACGGGAAAAATAATAGTGAATTTGTTCAGGCCGATCTTTCTGATGGGATCCAACGTATTGCTGGTGACCGGAGATCACCCGGGCAATCCTTTAGTTATGAAACCGGCCGCTATATCAATGGAAAGCTTGTCTCTGATCGTTTTTTTATTGGCCGTGTTATTAATTATGATTTTTTTGTCATGGTTTAAGGATCGATGGTACTGCAATGTAATCTGTCCGGTAGGAACGCTGCTGGGAGTCATATCGAAGTTCTCTATATTCAGGCTTCGGGTAAATTTTTCCGGTTGTACCCATTGCGGTGCCTGTGTCCAGGTATGCAAAACCAGGTGCATCCATCCGGATACTTATCATATTGAAATGGATCGATGCGTGGTTTGTTATGATTGTATCGATGTTTGTACGGAGGGCGGAGCGGAGGTGAAGATGATGGACCCCAGATTAGTCATTTCCGAATTAAAGATTAACGTCCGGCAGGACAGAAACAGCAAGGGACCCCAAATGTCGTCTGGGTCGGGCAGCATTATCAACAAGGAGTGTGAATGGGTTCCCGGTTCACAGTTAAGTCACACAGAGGCCGGATCAGGTGGACTTTCCCGACGGCGGTTTATAGGCACATTTTTAATGGGCTTTTCGGGAATGTTGTACACCCACCATTCTTTGTCGGGGAATCCGGGAACCACAAACGACCTTACGGGTGAGGAGGCAAAGGAGACCCTTTGGGATGTACCTGTCACTCCGCCCGGTTCGCAGGGGATCACACGATTTACAGAACGCTGTACTTCCTGTCATTTATGTATCAATGCATGCCCGTCGGGGGTTCTCAAACCTGCGTTTCTCGAGTATGGCTTGCAAGGTATCTTTCAACCCCGTATGGATTTTCAATCCGGATATTGTCTCACTGATTGTATCCGATGCTCTGAAATTTGCCCTACTGATGCCATTCATTTGATCGATCTGAATATTAAGAAACGACTGAAAATCGGGTCATCTGTATTTATCCGTAATCTTTGCCTGGTACAACTGGAGCGCCGTACCTGCGGAATGTGTGCTGCCGCATGCAGACAGAAGGCAATCAGGCTGGTTCCCTGGTTGGGTAATTTGCTCATTCCCGAGGTGGACGATTTGAAATGCACCGGTTGCGGAGCCTGTGAATTGGTTTGTCCGGTTCGCCCCCACCGTGCTATAATTGTTGATGCCCTGACCGAACATCAATTATTAAAATAAAACATTACAACGGCGACTATTTTGTCCCGATTCCTTTTTAAATAGTCTCCGATGGGAATTAGTTTACGAGCGAGGTCATTACCCAGCCGGCAGGTGTCAGCGTCATAATTTCTCGGAAGCCGACATTAAATAACATCTGTGAAGTTTCGACAAACAGCATTGAGATTTCTGAAGGCTTATGTGCGTCAGAACTGATCACGATGGGGATATTCATCTCCCTGATTTCGCGAAGAATTTCCAAGCCGGGAAAGAGCGAATCGCATCGTTTTTTATAAATTCCACGGGTATTTACTTCCACGATGACTCCCTTTTGCCGGATCAGTTCGAGGGTTTCATGAACCAGCGCCCGGTACCAGGGCTCATCCTCCCGGAAGAGCTTTCCCCTGTTGTGCATTTTTATCTTGTCAAGGTGACCGATTATATCCATCCGGCTTGAGTCGAGCATCTCGTTGATCTGTCTGTAGTAAGTTGCTACCCCTTTCCGGATATCTTTTCCAAAGAGCGTTTCAAGTCCGTTAAAATAGGTTGACGGATCGGGACCATCGATGAACCAAAGGTCATCGGGTGCGCCATTTCGTACCAGATGTACGGAACCGATCAGGTAATCAACGGGAAAATTTTCCCGGAAATGTGCGAAGGGATATCCCAGTCCCGGGATGTAATCAACTTCAAGACCAAGGAAAACCTCGACTCCAGAAGAGCCATCCCCGATGTGTGGAGTTGATAAGCAGACAGATTCTGACTTCAAGGAAATAATTGAATCGCAGTACTCCTTCACTTTTTCTTCACGAAGGGCAAAAGTATTTTCAAATGGCAACGGGGAGTGGTCGGAAAATCCGAGCGTTGAAACACCCAACCGGATTGCCTCCTGGACATAAACCGAAGGATTATCGGATCCATCGCTGAAATTGGTATGTGTATGAAAGTTACTTAAAGTCAAAATTCATGATGTTGAACCGGGATTTATCAATGATCAATTTCGTTTTCCATTTTCAATTGATCCCGGGTTGTTAATATTTTGTACACTTTGTCTGCCCTTCTCAGAAAAACACCAACCGGAATGCTGCAATGTTCTCCTTTTGCAGTAAGCTCGACGCTCTTCTGATCGACTCTGATTTCGGGGATGGTCATTTCAACGACACCAGTCGTAGGTCCCTGGATGTATATCCGGTTACCGGAACAAAGATTACCTGATTCCATTTTAATTTCTGCCACCTTGAGCCGGGTAAAATAATTGGTAATTTTTCCGATGTACTCTTTGGTTTCGGTTGCAACGGAACCGTGCTTATCGGTCCATTCGCCCATTTTCCTGCCCAGGTAGTATCCATCCCAGAATCCGCGATTGTAGACTGCGGCGAGCCTTTTCATCCACCCGTCAACTTTTTCGCGGGTGTAGGTGCCATTGCTGACGGAAGTCACGGCTTCCCGGTAACATTCGACGGTTGTTTTAACGTATTCCGGGCTTCTCCCGCGACCTTCGATTTTAAGCACTGAAACTCCGGCATGGGCAATCTTGTCGATAAAACCGATGGTACACAGATCTTTTGGCGACATGATATATTCGTTATCGACCTCCAATTCAATTTCTGTTTCAGAATCGGTGACACGATAAGGTCGCCGGCACAACTGGTAACAGGAACCCCGGTTGGCAGATGCATTATAATGATCCAAACTCAGATAGCATTTTCCGGAAACAGCCATGCACAAAGCCCCGTGTGCAAAAATCTCTATCTGAACCGGGCGGCCAGATGGCCCGGTAATCCTGTTCCGCTTTATTGCACGTATGATGGAGGCTACCTGATCAAGTGTCAGTTCTCTTGCTGTAACCATGACCTCTGCGTACTGTGACCAGTATTTCACAGTCCCTATGTTGGTGATGTTGGTCTGGGTACTCATGTGCACCGGCATTCCGATCTTTCTCGCGTATTGTATGACAGCCTGATCGGAAGCGATGATCGCGGTGATCCCGTTTTTTAAAGCAGAATCGATTGTTTTTTTTACCAATCTGAGTTCGTGATCATATATAACGGTATTCAGGGTGAGGTAGGTTTTAACTTGATGTTTCCGGCAGATGCGGGCGATCCTGACGAGGTCGCGAAGGGTGAAGTTGACTGAGGACCGGGCACGCATGTTCAGAGCCCCAACCCCGAAATACACTGAATCGGCGCCAGCCCCGATCGCTGCCATCAATGATTCCCAGGTACCGATAGGCGCAGTGATCTCAATTCTTTGCAAGGGATTTTTTTGCAAAGGTAAGAGTTTTTGAGTTCAGGCGGGGGCAGTCGATGACCTTCCTGACGGTTTATCTCAGGTAGGCTGCTTTGTTGATGTCGTTAAGGTTTTTAAGTTTCATCTCATTGCAAGCCAGTTTTCCAAAAATCTTTTACCGTCTGCCGTGATAATGGATTCGGGGTGGAATTGAACGCCGCAAATCGGGAGTGTTTTATGGGATATGGCCATGATGACATCCTCTTCTGAAACTGCCAGGACCTCAAGGCAGTCCGGAAGGGATCCGGGATCCGCGGCCCAGGAGTGGTAAAGGCCTACTGTCGTGCCTTCTCTGATTTCCCTGAAAAGGCCATGTTCCGGATGCAGAATCCTGAGATGACGAGGTTGGCCGTGGTTGACAACAGGAAGGTTATACAGGGTTCCTCCGAAAAACCGGACCAGAGCCTGCATCCCCAGGCATACCCCAAAAACCGGAATCATTGTCTTACCCGGGTTACGCGGGTGTATAAGATGATCCAGGATATCGAACATGGTCTTTTGGTCATCCGGCAATCCCGGACCCGGAGAGAAGATAATCCGGTCGTAGGCCGACAGCTCCTTCATTCTAAATGCTTCGTGTTTCATGATATTCACCTTACCTTTGTCGATCCGGCGTAAAAGCTCAACCAGGTTCCAGGTAAACGAGTCGTGGTTATCAAGAAGCAGGAGCATGGTGTTTTGTGAATTAATGGGTATTGCAAGGAATTCAGGTAAAATAAGGGTTCGGCCGGCAGCGTACATGAATTTTGTAAAGATACAGGCAAATTGATAATCAGAAAAGCCGAAATCATTGAAAAAATCAACAATTATGCCCACCGGGGTATCCCCTTCCTGTTTGCAGTCGATTTTAACGCAAACAAGGGATTTGTTTTAGATCAAGAAGCGATCAACCGGACAGGGATTCTTTATAATTTCAATGGGAATTCCAATGCCGGATCTGTTGAAAAAACAAAAATTCCGGGAATCAAGGTTCAACCCGTGGAATATACGGTGTACAAGAAGGCATTCGATAAAGTCATGTCGCATCTGAAGCACGGGAACACCTACCTGATCAACCTTACTTTTCCGACAAGAATATGGATCAATATCGATCCACCGGATCTTTTCAGGGCATCCGGGGCACCTTATAAACTATATGTGCCGGGGCAGTTTCTGGTCTTTTCTCCGGAATCCTTTGTGAGGATTACGGGTAACAGGATCTATTCGCACCCGATGAAAGGAACCATCCAGACTTCTATTCCCGGCTCCCGGGAAATTCTTTTGGCCGATCAGAAAGAATTGTATGAACACAACACCATTGTTGATCTGATCCGCAATGATTTATCGATGGTTTCGACCAACGTAAGGGTAACGCGTTTCCGTTACCTGGAGCTGATTAAAACGAACAGGGACGATTTATGGCAAATGAGTTCAGAAATTTGCGGCACACTCTCAAAAGACTACAGAGCCAACCTGGGCGATATTATTTTCAGGTTACTGCCGGCGGGTTCGGTGACCGGAGCGCCCAAAGAAAAGACTGTTCATGTCATCAGGGAATCAGAAATCTATCAAAGAGGTTTTTATTCGGGCATTTTTGGGTTTTTTAACGAGAAGGGACTACAGTCAGCCGTGGCAATAAGGTACATTGAACTAAACCGGGAAAAAATTACCAAAATTCAGAAGACACCAGGTATGTGGGAGAACAACCTCACTGACAAAAATCCCCGGTTACCGGTTCTGATTTATAAGAGTGGAGGAGGTATAACCGCACTGAGTAAAGTTGAAAATGAATATGACGAGATGTTAAAGAAAGTATATGTGCCTCTTATTTGAAACCATCAGGATTGAAAATGAAAAACCCCAGTACCTCGGAGGGCATATAGAACGGATGAATCGATCCGTACATGAAATCTGGGGTAAGGGGCTGAAGACCTTCACGGAGGCTGATATCCGGGTGCCAGAAAAAATACCGGCCGGTGTAATCCGTTGTAATATAACGTATGGTCCGGATATCAGGAAGATTACATTTACAACTTATGAGAAAAGGGTTATCAGGTCTCTGAAGCTGATTTCCTGTAATTTGATTGATTATCACCTCAAATTTTCTGACCGGAAAATCCTGGAATCATTATTTGCCCTTCGTGGCACCGAAGATGAAGTTCTTATTGTTAAAGGCGGATTTATTACAGACACTTCCATGTCGAATATTATCTTTTTTGATGGAACGCAATGGTTTACCCCTTCCGCACCCTTACTAAAAGGTACTTGTCGTGAACGGCTGGTGAAAACCGGTTTCATCTCCGAATATGACATCAAACCTGGCGACCTTAAATCCTATCAGGGATGCAAACTGATCAATGCCATGCGTTACCCGGAGGAGGAAGAAATGATACCCATTAAATCGGTCGTTTGGCAGGGGATCCGGAATCCGGATGGGTTATGAAGCCATTAATTCCAATAGTGACCAAACACGATGTAATAGGAAAACTGGCCCGGTCCTGCGGCAATATCGATCCCCATCCTTAACTTGAAAATCCGGGCAATAAGATAACGAAATCCAGTTCCTCCGGCCCAATGCCAGCTTTCATCGCTCAGATTTTTTGAATCGCTCCAGGTACGACCAGCTCCCACAAATCCAACAAGGCTCCATCGTCGCGTTATGTCAAATCTTTGTTCGGTTTCAATCTGAAAGACTTGCTGCCCTTGGTAATGCATCATTGGGATTCCCCTCATGTCGATATAAGGGTAATAATAAAACGGGACATTATTGAAAAGCCCAACCCCATAAAGTCTGAATCCGCAGACCCACGGTTTTACCGGCTGCAGAAAAACAGTCAGTTCCCCTTCCAGCTGATCGGTATCAATCTGACTCCCGGTCCAGTTTCGTCCAAAAGTGTAAGCAGGTTTGAACCGGATTCCCCGGTCGGGGGTAAAGATAGTATTCCGAGTATCGACCTCACAATAGATTCCGAAAGTCCCGATATGCTCATCAAGTGTTGATTGGTCAAATGCCACCGTGGAAAGAGAGTCGAGGAAATGATTCGTAAATTTATATTGAGACTTCATGTATATGAAAGTATATTTCAACCCGGCAAAGATTTTATTCCTGTAAAGGTTTTCACTGATATCAAGAACCGCAAAAAGTGGCTTGAGCTTAAAACTAAACTCTTTTTCTCCAAGGTTCTTGAAGGTGCGATAGTAATCCATATTCGCATCCGCGTAACCCAGTCCAATTGTGTACCTCATGCCGATTGCGGGAAAGGTTCCCTGCCGGAGCGCTCCCACACCCCAGGTATTATTCAATGTCCACATGCCGGCAACCCCAGTAATATCGGGAAAATGAAATTGTTCGCCCTGCTTGGCAGATTTTTTTGGACTTATGAAAACGGCTGCCAGAGCAACTCCGAAACTTCCGAGAGCTGGTTCGCTGATGACTGTCGGATAGGGTACAAATCCGTGAAGATTAATAACCCAGTTGCTCATATCGAACTTCCCATCGAGCGTATCTTTCAGGACAGCCTTGTTTTTTTGTGCCATAGTATTGGGCAGGAGTAATGTTCCAAGAATCAGAAAAAGCAATATCTTTTTTACCATAAAAACAGTATAAATAGCATTCCCGGGAATAGCCCCGGCTATACTGACACTTTATAAAAAGTATTACAAACAGTAAAGATAAAATAAATTCAGGTTAACAATATTACCCTGATTATTGGCAAGTTTTTTCAGTCGTACTCCTTTTCTGCCGGGAAGATCCCACCTTGTTTTCCCGAGGAATCTGGCGGCAGGGCTCAGCCCGGGGAGTCTTACCGTTTGATATATGTGAAAGAATAGAAGATGGTCAGAAGCGGGGACAAGCGTAAAAACTGTTAATTTTGCGAGGAAAGCGTTTCGGAACAGTAATTATTAAATAGAAATGTCATGATAAACAGAAATATCATCTTCTTCGTTGTTATTTTATTTGTTTTTGCCTTAGCCGGTTGCAATAGCGGTGACAGGGAACTGAGACAAGATGCCAAGGGTATTGCAGATCTGATGTGCCGTAATATTGAATCAATGAATAAGTTAAGGAATGCCGATCCGGCAGATTCCATAATGAGCCAGAAACTTCAGATGGAAGCGCACGACATCCAGGTTGAAATGACAATCGTGTATCAGGAGTTTAAAAAGAAACACGTGGAAAAGCTCAATGATGCCGGTTTTAATAAAAAATTCAGTCAATATCTGCGCGAAGCCATGCTCGAATGCAAAAGCCTGTCGAAAGAGGACCGGGCGAAATTTGAGCAGGAACTGGACAAGTAATCCGCGAATACGCCTATCGCATCGAAAGACTTATCCCCAATTCTTTTAGTTGTTCCTCTTTTATGGCAGATGGCGCGTCGATCATCATATCTCTTCCGGAATTGTTTTTAGGGAACGCGATGAAATCGCGGATAGAATCTCCACCCCCAAAAATTGTTGCCCACCGGTCGAACCCAAATGCAATACCCCCATGAGGAGGAGCGCCATACTCGAATGCATTCATTAAAAATCCGAATTGACTAGATGCATCTTCTTCGGTAAATCCCAGTATGGAGAACATCTTTTTCTGCAGTTCTTTGTTATGAATCCTTATAGAGCCTCCGCCGATCTCGGTGCCGTTTATGACCAAATCGTAAGCATTGGCACGGACAGATCCCGGGTCGGAGTCGAGAAGTGATATGTCTTCCGGTTTCGGGGAAGTAAACGGATGATGTTTGGCATAGAAGCGCCGTGTTTCATCATCCCATTCCAACAACGGAAAATCAATTACCCAAAGAGGTTTAAAATCAGTGGTGGGAATCAGTTTCATTCTTTTCCCTACTTCCAGACGAAGTGTTCCAAGGGCTGTGCGGCTCTTCTCTTCCCTGCCTGCAAGTATCAACATCAGATCACCGGGCACAGCCTTGAACCTGTCGGCAATGGTTTTAAGGCCTTCCGTATTGAAAAATTTGTCGACCGAAGATCTTAATGTTCCATCTGCTGCATACCGAATCCAGATTAATCCTCCGGCTCCGACCTGGGGACGTTTTACGAATTCAGTAAGCTCTTCCAGTTGTTTTCGGGAATATTCGCTGCATCCGGAGGCGGTGAAGCCAACCACGAGTTCGGCCTCATCAAAAACCTTGAAATTATTCCCCTTCACCAAGTCAGTGATTTCAGTGAAAGTCATTCCGAAACGGATATCGGGTTTATCGGTTCCGTATAACTTCATGGCTTGATCATAGGTTAATCGGGGGAATTCCTGTACCTCGAGATTCAGGACCGAACGGAAAAGATGACGGGCAAGGCCTTCGAAGGTACTCAGGATATCCTCCTGGGTAACGAACGACATTTCACAGTCGATCTGGGTGAATTCAGGTTGCCGGTCAGCCCTGAGGTCCTCATCGCGGAAACAGCGGACAATCTGGAAATAGCGATCATAACCGGCGACCATCAGCAATTGTTTGAACTGTTGCGGAGATTGGGGAAGTGCATAAAACTGACCCTGATTCATCCTGGAGGGAACCACAAAGTCCCTGGCTCCTTCCGGCGTGGACTTGATCATGTAAGGGGTTTCAATCTCAAGGAACTGTAAACCATTCAGGTAATTCCTGATTTCAATAGCCATTTCATGGCGTAATTCCAGGTTGGTCCGGTTTGGGCTCCGGCGGAGGTCAAGATAACGGTATTTCATCCGTAATTCTTCGCCGCCATCGGTATTATCCTCAATGGTGAACGGCGGGACGAGGGAGGTATTTAAAATAGTAAATTGTTCAACCAGGATTTCGATATTTCCGGTAGCTATTTTTAAATTCTTATTGCTTCTTTCTGCAACTTTCCCGGTCACAGAAAGCACAAATTCACGGCCCAGTTTCCGGGCTTCCAAACAAAGATCCCGGTTGACCTCAAGATTGAAAACAAGCTGGGTAATTCCATATCGATCACGGAGATCGATAAAGGTTAGCCCACCCATATCGCGCGATCGCTGCAGCCATCCGCAGAGGGTCACATTTAGGCCAACGTGGGCCATGTTTAATTCACCACATGTATGTGTACGGAGCATTGCTTCTCATTTTGAGGGGCAAAGGTAGGAAGAAATGGCAAATGACCATGGACGCACGACAATAGGAACAAGGATCCTTCAAATGGTGTTCGACAAACCCGCATTCAGGTTCATCAATGTTCCTCCCAACAGGATCCGAAAAGGCAGAATTGAATTTATGATATAAGCCTTCTATAAATTAAATATTTCTGATTTTTTGCAAAAACAGAATTTATGACCAGTTCAGTTGCACTTTTCATGAATTTATTACCAATTCTGAACGCCCAAACGTGGTTTTTGCAACAAACGGTATATAACTTCTTATTTATCAGTTTTATCTTTTTTGCATACCGTTCTATTTTTGAATGGAAATTTAAAACGATGAATATGGAAACAAAAATCATCAAGGGAGATTTTGTCAAGGATAAAATCTTCGAAGAGGTAAAGTCAGAGATCACCTTTTTGCGGGAAACATATGAAACAGCGCCGGGGATTGCCTTCATCGGATTTCCCCGTGTACCGCTTGCAAAGTACAATATACCGCTGCATGTTCAGCTTGCCCGGTCAATGGGAATGAATGTCACAACGAAAATAATGGATAATGAGATCACAGAGGAAGAACTATTTGCGCAGATTGATGATCTGAATAAGAATGACGACATTAACGCCATTGTGCTTCTTCAACCCCTGCCCGACCATCTTTGCCCGATAAGGATTGTGAACAGGATTGACCCTTTGAAAGAGGTGGAAGGTTTTCATCCTGTTAACATGATGGGAACCATGATCCCGGATATAGGAGCCAGTAGGTATCCAATGTGTCTGCCGACGGCGTTGTTTGAAATGTGCCATGAAGCGGATGTTCATTTTCAGAAAAATCAGGAATGGGTATTTGTGGTCGATGATGGGTTTTTCTCAAATACCCTTACGAAGATGATTGTAAGAGCTGCCGCCTCCCGTGCAGTACCGGACGATTGTCCGGTAACATTTGTAAACAAAGATTCCGCCAAACTTGTTGAACATTGTAAAAGGGCCGACATCCTGGTTGTTGTAACTAAAACACCTGAATACATCCAGCCGGATTGGCTGAAACCCGGAGTGTGTATTATCGATATCTATTCAAATCTCGTGAAGGAAGTTCCCTCCAAAAATGATCCCTCTAAATTGGTTCCCATTATTCGCGGCGGCGTCAGAGCCGACTCGGTGAATCACATCGCCGGTGCCATCTTACCGATTCCCGGTGGCCTTATGACGGTAGTGATGGCCATCCTGTTTCGCAACACGGTAATATCCTTTAAAAACGCACTTGCAAAAGTTTCAAACCCCCTGGAGAACGGGACAATTTTCGAGCATAAGGGACATGAAACCCTTTGCAAATAATACAGGAAGAATCATTTTTCTGTCATCATTAATAATAATCAATGCCATGATTTTCGGACAAAAGAAAATACTGCTGTTTATTCCGGTATTCCTGATCCGCTGTATTATGCCTGTTCAAGGTCAGAATGATTCTGTTTTTGTCAAAAAAAAATATAAGACCTGGATTAAAAGCCCCCGGGAACCAAAAAAATGAAAGGAATTTTATTTGAAGCAAGAGACTCATCAATTATGATATCGAATGCTACGGATAAATCGGAATATTCTTCCGGCGACTATGATCTTTCCACACTGGATGTAAGGAATATTGATGAAACACAGCTCCGGAGAAAGGAACACGTTCTTAAATGGGCTATCATTGGAGCCGCCACCGGATTAATTGTTTGCGGAACACTGGGTTATTAAACCTGGAGAAATAGCTCGGGTGGGTTATCCATCATTGATGAAAATAAGGCGGCTATTGCAATAGTTTCAGCAGGTGTAATTGTGGGGCCTCTGCTGGGGGCTTTTATTGGATCGATAAAGGTCACTTTCCCGATAAAAGGGAAACAAGACAATTATGAAAGGTACAGGGATAAAATTAAAAAGCGATCCATAAAATTCAAGGATTCCGTGAAGGACGAAAAAACAGTCTGGAACCCTTAATCCATTCTTTCAATCCGGGTACGCAGGGCGTTCACTTTTTCATGAAGGATATTAAAGAACCGGTATCGTTCTTTGGCAGAGGTTCCGCTGATCATGGTTGATTTTTGCATCAGGTTCTTCAGAGAATTTTCGATCTGGTCGCAAAAAACAGGATTTGAAGTGATGAGCTGATTAATCACGTTATACGTGTTGTAAGAAGTTTTCCTGCCATCAGCCTTTACCAGGATTGTATTGTCGCTGACCAGGACCTCATTGTAGTACAGTTTATAACTCCCTTCGATCCCCTCGGCAGGCCCTCCAAGCATGTACTGAAATCCGTGTTCTGCCTGACTTTGTACATGATCGAGCCATGAACTCAGGACATCGCAAAGAATGAAAACATCGTCACGCCTTGAAAAAAATCCGGAGATAAAACAATATTCAATTTGCCGAAGCACGCTGGATATAGTTTCTTCGCTCCAGATTTCAATGGTTGGGATTTTAACGTAGTTTGCAAGTAAGAGACGCCCGGTTTCATAAAGGCGGGCCGGAGTATCGAGAGATAACTTTTTATCCTGATAATTCCCTGAAGGAATCAGGGCTTTGTTCCAGAAATAGGTCTTGAACGCGGCAATCTCGGGAAATTCGAAATAGTAAAAAACGGGAATATCCTTTGCTGCATAAATGATCTCTCTTTCTTTTGCAGCGTGGATAATCTTTATTGCCGCCAATAACGATTGCAGCCATTTTTCGATATCGAGGCCATCTTCTCCGATTGCCAGAGAATCAAACACTACATGATTGCTCCTCAGATTAAAAAGGAAATCAGCGGAGATTTTATAATGAAGACAAACCAAATGCAACTCTTCGATCGAAATCTCCTTCTCTCCCCTGATCCTTCGGTAGGCGCTGTCGTAGCTGATCTGCAGCAACTCTGAGAGATCGTGAACAAAAGAGATATGTGGAGGCAGGCTGTTTTTAATTATCTGAAACAACCGTTCCTGAATGGTCGAAGCTTGTTCCATGTTCTAATGTTTTCGACACATTGTAAAGATAATGAAAAAGTTCCGGTTGTCAACAGCGACAAATTCCTTCCCGGGTCATTTCACCCAAATCCTGATTCCTTCCGAATGGGCGCTGTATTCAGGCGCATACAGGCATTGGGCCGTGGTGATTCCGTTTGAATATACTCCGGCAGCATTCACCCGTAGTTCATACTCAAAAACATAATTACCCCTGGGCAGATATTCAAAGAAGAAATTTGTTGCAAGATCAGTAGTCGATTGATAATATCCCAGACCATCCTGGTAACGGTATCCCGACAGAGAACCGGAATTCTTGTGTATAACAGTTTTTCCGGAACCCGGCATTCCCGGATAAGAGGTTTTCATCACTGTAACCGGTTCACATGCAGAAGCACGCAAATCCTTCATGTGTACAAATTCCAGGTCACGGTCGGCTGTCAGTACGATACGGACTACCAGTTTATCCCCAATATTTATTGCGTGGTTTACTGAATCCGCATTTTTTGACATTTGAATTTCCAGAAGAACAGGCCCCGATGGCGTAAGCTTTTCCACAAATAACTCTTTCTCCAATTTCAACGGGGTTTTAGCGGGCGTGATTTTATCGAGATCTTCAAAATACTGCCAGTACAAGGCTCCCCATGCGATACCGTCGGACGATTTGATAACTTTTACCTGGCCCATTTCGGGACGGATCTCGGAGCCCTGCCAGGAAATCTTAAAATAGCCGGTCCCGGCTTCTTTTTTTATATCCTGTAACTTTTCCGGATCAATTTTTTGTTTACCAACGGTAAGGATGATTCCTTCCTGATTTTCTTTTCCAAGCGAGGAGGAACCAAGCCAATCGGTTCCACGGAGAAGCAAAGCATAACAGGCTTCAACGGTGGCCCGGTCGGTACGCCACAATTGCGTTTGTTTCTGTTTGAGAAGCCAGATTTTAAGCTCTTCTACGATTTTTTCGTCCCGGGAAATCTCATCATAAACTTCGATCATCATGGCCTGCGTTTCAACGGGAGCTTCGTACCACCGGTACCAGTCATGCTCCCGGTTCCCGGCCCAGTACATTCCCATCTCAGTTGAATGAAGCGATTTCTCGTTCAGTGATTTCACGATCAAACCGGGGATTTCCTTTTGATCCATCCGGTGCAGTGCCAGGGCGATCATTCCCTGAAGATACCGATCGTTCTTCGTCCAATATTTTTCGGCTTGTTCTTTAAAATAGTAAAATGCTTCCCTGATTTCCGAAGCCTGGCTCCGTATCTCCAGCCCACTGCCATTCAAAAAGTAGCTCCGGGCATAGAGGTACTGTATTTGGGTTCCCGACAAATGATCATCATCCAGGTTGATTTTATCGATGTTTTTCAGATTCTGAAAATCTTCCGCTATTTTACGGTCGAGAAATCCTATTCCTTTTGTAACCATATTCCAGATTGCCGGATCCCTCCGAATTTCTGTAACTCCAAGGTGATCAAGATGTCCCAGTCCGGTAATAATGTTTTGCGTTATCCAACGGCTTTCAGGCATTCCTTCAAACCATGTCCACCCACCTGATGATTGTTGCAATTTTTCAAGAAGTTGCAGGTTTTTCTGCAGATTTGTATTCAGGTTATTTTCATCAAAATAAAGACCCAACGCTCTTTTTTGTGCTGATTCGGAAAGGGCCTCCACTACCCAGGGGGTTTCCTGGAGCAATGCAGATTTCAATTCTTCATTTTTCTCAAGATTTGATTGAAGTGCATCGGGTGTGGCATTTTTCCAGCTTTCGAACACGTTTTTAATGGATGGGTTGGAATTTGCAATGAATGCCGCGATGCTGTTGGAATAAAATGCGTTGAAAATCGCATCGGCGTTCTGATATTGCCTTTCATTCAATGGTGGAAGGGCCTGTATGGCATACCAGATCGGATTGGTGGCGAATTCGAGGGTGAGCCTGTAATTCTTCAATGAATTATCAGTGGTTTTACCCGATCCTGTTAGTTTGTCCAACACAAATACGGCGGAAGTTTTCCCGCGAACCGGCAACGGTAACGATTCAGTGACCAGCATACGGTTAGTAAGTACCGGAATCGCCCGTTCTTCTCCATCGCTGAAATTTCCGGCTTTGGCTGATATCCTGTATTGAAGCAGCGACAAATCTGCTCCTACCGGAACTGCAAGGGTCCAGGAGACCTGAATGCTTTGATTTTTTGAAAGGGTAATGTGCCGGATTCCGGCTCCGGATTCACGGTCATTTTGCAGGAGTGTACCGACCGGGGGTTGAATGATGGAATCCATCTTTTGCCCGACCAGGGCGTTGGTCAGCTCGAGGACTGCTTCACCTGAGAGATCCTGATCCGACAGATTTACAATTTTGGTTGCAAAGACAACGGTATCACCCTGCCTGACAAATCGCGGTACATTCGGAAAAACCATCAGATCCTTTTGGGTGATGACCTCTTTATCGATAAGTCCGTATTCGAGATTTTTTGTGTGAGCCAGCCCGGAAAGTTTCCATCGGGTGAGTGATTCGGGTACCGTAAAACTCAGCAAGAGGCTTCCCGTCGAATCGGTCACCAGGGCAGGGTAAAAGAACGCGGTTTCAATGAAGTTTTTACGGATCCGAAAGTTCTCAACCGGTTGGGGAGACGATTTCCCGGCCAGTGCCGAATCACTTCCCACTTTTTCAGGATCGGGCGCCGACAGCGATGCTATTTTCTCTGCCAGGCTTTCGGGGGGCGGCGGGGCTTCGTTTTCACGTCCGGAAGAGGCGGTCATATCCATCATCATGGGCGCATCGAAAGATACTTTGCCGACTCGATAAAACCGATCCCGACCGGCATTTCCGAAATACGACAAGCCAAACCAGTTCAACTGCCATTCAGGAATGGAGCTGAAGGAGCCTCCTGCGTGAGGGGATCCGAGGTTGCGGCCCGATTCAATTCCAAAGCCGTCATGGATCTCCCAGGGGTACAATCCGTTGTAACGTTGATAAATATGGAACGACCACGGGGCCGACCTGAATTGATCGAGCGAAGCGTCGTACATGGCGGCAAGGAATTCAGCTTTAACGGGAAGATGCCGTGAATCGGATATTTTAATCTTCCATGTTTCGCGGGAGCCGGGATCCAACCGGTTTCTGAACGTCTCAAACCGGATGTCAAGATTTTTATCGGAATAGGGAACCACAACAAGTTGCGAATTCTGAAAAACCCTGTTGTGCTTGACAAACGTAAAGTTAACAGAAAAGTTACCACGATATTGTTCCCGGATGGGGACCTCAACCACCGTAGCGCGGTCGTTTATTTTAAACCAATCGCGTATTACCACGGAATCGCGGAAACGGACCTCATACATCACATTGACAAGGTCCTCTTTTGAACCAATCATGAACCGGGCATTTTCTCCCGGAATCCCCATCGTTTTCAAAGGTACAAACCAATCTAAAGTCTGTTCGGGAACCTCTCGTGAATCGGGATTAAATGCGGTAAAGTAATTTTTAATCTCAATTTTTTCCCCAAAAGGATCGGTAGCGATCATGGCAATGGCATAGGTTCCCTGGTCGAGCATCCGGGATTCAACGCCATTGAATTTGAATACCGAATCCCCGGGGGTAGTCATGGTTTTCTCAAAAGCTGGTTTATCCACCGGCCAGGTCGAAGGGTCGTTTTCATTCCCGTAAATATCATAAGGGAACCGGGACTGAAATTCCTCACGGGTCATGATATTCAAATCGCATTGTTCCCATTTCCGGGGTTTAAATGCCCGATCGGGTTGGCGAAGTTTTGAAATTTTCACAGTCACCTTTGACGATGTCGGCCGGCCATTCAGGTTGGTAGTTGTTATTTTCAATAAACTATCCCGGTGCAGGTTAACAATATCTTTCAGGTTGTGATTCAGCAACAGTGAGGCATATCCGACAGATACCACTTGTTGAACCGATTGTGTTTCACCATTCAGATCGGTTACATCGGTTGTTATGGTAAAATCGAATACAGGTCGGGTTGTTTTATCTGTTGTGGGGTCTGGTACGGCTGTAAATTCAATTGAAAAACTGCCGTCACTACCGGTCTTCAGGATACCATGAGCAATTTCCGTTTCGGGACTGGTTGTAACCGGCCAGAACCAGCCCCAATCGCGATATGGGAATCGAATTGACCGAACCACCCTGAACTGAACCATACCATCGTCGATGGCATTACCGGCAAACCCCAAGGCTTTTCCGGTAACCGTCAGTTTTTCGTTGAGTTTATAGTTTCCTTCCGGTTGATTGAGGATCACTTCAAAAGAGGGACGTTTATATTCTTCAACCGAAACCGATATGGATCCCGACTCATTGTAAATAGTCATCAATCCCGTTAACCGGCCAACCGGGATAGAAAAAGATCCGTTGAATGAACCGAATTCGTTGGTAATAAAATGCTGTTCCGCGATTTTTTGGCCATTGGCATCATTGAACTGGACTTTTGTTGACTGGCCGGGTTTGATTTTAGTCTGATCTCCGGTTCGTTCAAGAATGATCCCCTTGAAGTAACAGTTCTGTCCCGGTCGATAGATGGCCCTGTCGGTATAAAAAAGGGTTTGCAGGTGGCTTCTTTCCTCCGCGGGCTTATTCCTGTATAGAAAAAAGTTATCGGTAATCATCAGGTCATCTTTAAAAGAAAACCTGAAAAAATCACCGGAACTCCTGTTGTTCGAAGCGGGCGCTGCGAACCGGAACATGCCGTGATCATCGGTGAAAAACTCAGCGAGCTTAACCTTAACAGGTTCCTGTTTTGAATAGTTGTACCTTCTTTCCCATGCTTCAGCTTTCACATGGTTCATCGGCAGGCCGGTTTCACGGTCGAGAATAATGCAATCCATGCTTCCGTCATCATTTTTATTACTGATGAAACTTATCCGGGTGGACCAGAAAGGGGTGTAAGTCAGCGTGCCCTTTTCAATTGAAAAAGATTCTTCGGAAGCGCAAAGAAGTACGTAAAAACCGGGCGGGACCGGAGGAACCGCAAGAGTAACGGAATGTTTCTGGAAATCTCCGTCAGATGGAATTGTTTGTTTCCAGGCTTGTTTTACAGGGTACTGGTTCAGGTATTTCATAAATTCCTTACGGCCGATCCGATCGGCTTTTTCGGCATACACTTCGGGGTCAGCCTGTACCAGACGAAAATACAGTTCCCGGATGTTTTTGATTTCCACCTTCACCAGGGAGGTTTTTTCGGGAGGAACTGCTTGCTCGGAAATTAAGTGCAAGAAGGGTTCCCGGATGTTATCGGATAGTTGCCGGCAATTTCCCGCGCCATCGGAATCGGGAAACCTGGTTATGGCAGATTCACATAGTTCACGTGCAGCTTTTATATCCCATTTGTGGTCGGCCGATCGCAACGGCTGATAACGTTGACCCCATTCATACAGCACACTGGCCGCGGCGAATGACACAGCGGTCGACCAGGGCGATTGGATATAAGTCCGTTCAAGTTGTTTCAATCCTTCCAAATAAATTGAATCGGAGGGAAATACAGCATTATCATGTACATATGCAAGTCGTTTCAGTTCAATGGTGACAAGAGCCGCGGGATTTTTATCATTCTGGTGAAAATCGACCAGGAGTTGAAATATTCTGAAGGAAATTTCGGTTGTTGAGATCGAGTCATAGCTTAGTGGTCGGATTGGGAACGCTACCGGGCCATTCAGGAGGTTGCTGAATGCGGCTGACGGACCGAAAAATTCCGGCCGGTCGATGCTGAACCACTGGGGTGGCTGGTTTTGTGAGCTCTGGCTGTTCGAAAAGAAATCGAGCGCCCGGTTGCACAGGAAATCGTATAAAGTAGGGGAGACCTCTGCAGTACGGGAGCTTTTCTTTGTCCGTTTGCCGGGATTTAGTTGGTTCTCATCTGCTGAACTTTCCAGAATGGCCTTGACGGATTCAATGGGGACAGACTTAAGCAAGGTACTGTTTTGGATGGAACGTAAATATTCGTTAGTGATCGCTTCGGTGATGGTATTCAGATCCCAGGTGGTAATACTGTCAGAATTAATAACAGAAAGCCGGCTGCGGTCACGAAAACGATATTGGTTATTCCGGTAGTATTTATAATAAACATCAGCCAAGATGGAATGGAGTACCGATGTAGCCGGTTCCCGGCTTCCGGACAACTCATCCCGGAGCTCATGCACTGTCAGGATTATGAAATCTTCCTGGAATTCGGAATTTATTTTGATGCGGTAGAGAACTGCCTTGAGATATTGCTGGGTATCATTGTGCTTCCTGGCATCCATGTAAATTTTATTCACGATATTAAGCGCTGAACGGGGTTGGCCGAGTTTGATGAGGGAATCGACCGATTTCCAGGGGTCTGGGGGCAGAGAGCGTATTTGTTGACAGGATGCAAGGTCGGAAGTCCGGGCCCCGGGAGAAAAAGGATGATCAGATTTTAAATTGTTATCCCGGCCGGAATTGTTTGATGGCAGGACGAAGGAGACCCCCCCGATCCAGAACAGTGTACTGACTGTCAATAGAAGAATCCTTGTTTTCATTCGCTGATAATTTGTTTGAAATGGATAACAGGAATGCCCATTTTCTCATTCACAATATGAATGAACCGTTTCCTTAGGACATTCACGCACATGAAATTTGAAAATCGAAGGTACAAAATTAAAAGTGAGGCAGAAAAGCAAATATCGTGCCGGTATCCGGTTGATCGAAATCAAATCACCACATTGATGATCTTGTTCTGTACCACGATGATCTTTCTGGGAGGCTTACCCTGAAGCCATTTTTCAGATTCTTTTGCAGCTACCACGGCAGTTTCAATATCAACTATTGCCATATCGGCAGGCAGTTCCAGTTTGAATCGCATTTTACCGTTAAAAGATACCGGATATTCAAATGTGTTCTCGACCAGGTATTGGGCTTTAAATTCAGGGAACCGGGCAAAGAAAACACTTTCGGTATGCCCCAGTTGGTTCCACAATTCTTCGGCAAGATGCGGAGCGTAGGGGGAGACCAAAACGACGAGATCGGAAAGGACAGCTCTTTTATCACATTTAAGGTCGGTCAATTCGTTGACGCAGATCATGAATGTGCTTACGACGGTATTAAACGAGAGTCGTTCGATGTCATCCCGGACTTTTTTAATCGTTCGGTGGAGAATCCTGAGTTCTTGTGCATTTGGGGCCTCTTCTGAGACCCTGAAGTCGTTATTCTCATTATGATATAATCTCCAGAATTTGCGAATAAATCTGAATACTCCCTCTATTCCGTTGGTATCCCAGGGTTTTGACTGCTCTAAAGGCCCCAGAAACATTTCATAAAGCCGGAAGGTATCAGCACCATATTTGGCTACCAGATCGTCGGGATTAACAACATTGTATTTCGACTTTGACATCTTTTCAACCTCTGGTTTCAGCGTCACGCTACCCGTTGTGAAAAGATTCCCGTATTGTTGCTTTACAAATTCCCGTTCGTTTGCCGGGACCAGGGGGCTGTTCAGAATATCTTCCAGATTTGCGATCTTATAATTTGCCAGTGTGGTAAGCACTTTTCCGCACTGGTCCAACATTTCCTGTTTCAGTACATTCTGGTGAACATACTCAACCGGAATGTTAATCCAGGCTATCAGGTTTTCGTTGTTCTTATCAAGGTAGTCAAAACCTGCCGGGAGAATCCAGCCTCCTGCATTTTCGGAGGACGACGTTCCCTCCAGGAGTGAAAGGAACAAAACCCTGGCCTTTTGGCTGATTCCCTGGATCATCCCCTGGTTCACCAGTTTTTTAAATGGTTCTTCTTTTACCGACAATCCGATATCAAAGAGAAACTTATTCCAGAAGCGGGAATATATCAGGTGGCCTGTGGCATGTTCTGAACCGCCGATGTACAGGTCAACATCCTGCCAATATTCCACTGCTTCTTTGGAAAAATACTCCTTTTTGTTGCCGGGATCCATGTAACGCAGGTAATATCCGCTTGATCCTGCAAATCCAGGCATGGTACTGGTTTCAAGAGGGAAGCCTTCGCGGGTTTCCCAATTTATCGCCCTTGCCAGCGGGGGTTCTCCGGTTTCGGTGGGCAGGTATTTATCGACCCCGGGAAGCAATAAAGGAAGCTCTTTTTCATCAAGTGTTTGAGGAATCCCGTCAATGAAATAAACCGGGAATGGCTCGCCCCAATAACGTTGTCGGCTGAAAATGGCATCGCGTAAACGGTAATTCACGGTACCCCGACCAAGACCAAGTTCCTGTATCTTGCGGATCACTGCTCCGATAGCAGTTTTTACATCCATTCCGTTGATAAATCCACTGTTCACCAATAGGCCCTCTTTGGCATCGTAAGAATGTTCTGATATGTCGCCCCCCGAAACCACCTCTATGATGGGTAAGTTAAAATGCCGTGCGAAATCATAATCACGGCTGTCGTGTGCGGGAACAGCCATGATCGCGCCGGTACCATAACCGGCCAGCACATAATCGGCTACCCAGATGGGAAGCGGTTCGCCGTTCAACGGGTTGATGCAATATGCGCCGGTAAACACCCCGGTAACGTTTTTGACTTCAGCCATGCGTTCCCGTTCCGAGCGGTTCATGGCTTCATGGATATAACGATCAACCGCCTGTTTTCGATCGGGCGTGGTTATCCGGGAAAGTACTTCATGTTCCGGGGCCAGAACCATAAAGGTTGCCCCGAAAATGGTGTCGGGACGGGTTGTGAATACAGGCAGGTGAAAATCGGAATCTTTAACCTGGAATAAAATTTCAGCTCCCTCTGAACGACCAATCCAGTTGCGCTGCATCTCTTTTAGAGATTCTGAAAAATCAATGGTATCAAGTCCATCGAGGAGCCGCTGGGCATAGGCAGTGATCCGCAGAAACCACTGTCGCATCAGTTTTCGTTCGACCGGATGTCCGCCCCGGACAGAAAAGCCGTTTGCAACCTCGTCGTTGGCAAGCACGGTTCCCAGTTCAGGGCACCAGTTCACCATGGCATCTGAAAGGTAGGCAAGCCGGTAGTTCATCAGGATCTCCGATTTCTGTTTTTCTGAGAAATGATTCCACATTTCAGCTGAAAAGATTCCATCCCAGTTATGGCCGAATCCCGGGTCTTTTTTGACAAGATCCTTGACCCAGCCGGTATTCATGGCCGCATTGATTCCTTCGTTTCCATATATTTCAAAATGTCTGATCAGCCCGGATACCGGCTCAGCTTTCCTGTTTTCGTTGTTATACCAATGGTGAAACAGACGAATGAAGGTCCACTGCGTCCATTTGTAGTAATCCGGATCACAGGTCTTCACCTCGCGGCTCCAGTCGAAACAAAAGCCAAGCTGATCCATCTGCTCACGGTATCGGGCAATATTTCTTGCAGTCGTGACGGCAGGATGTGTTCCGGTTTGAATGGCATACTGTTCTGCTGGTAATCCGTAAGCATCGTATCCCATCGGATGCAGGACGTTGAAACCCTGAAGCTTCTTATATCTTGAAAAAATATCGGAGGCTATGTATCCGAGCGGATGTCCGACATGCAATCCGGCGCCCGATGGGTACGGGAACATATCGAGCACATAGTATTTGGGTTTAGAATGGTCAATTTCGGACCGGTAAGTGTTGTGGTCGATCCAGTATTGCTGCCATTTTTTCTCTATTTCCGAAAAATTGTAATCCATAATGCTTTTGGTTGATACTTGTTTCAGGAGGCCTACAGCAAGCTAACTTCCCGCAGTAAAGCCTGCAAAGTTAGAAAAAATCGGCCGGATAGCGGAATTCCTTATCTTTGGATACTGATACTCACTGATACATGGACCAGCAAGGGCCTGTCGAAAACAACATTCCCGGGAAAAGAAAAAAACATTGGTTTAGAAAAATCCTGATTGCTCTTCTCTTTATTATAACTACCGTATATTTTTCATTGTTCTTCGGTTTGAATTATTTTGGAGAGAAATTTTTAAGGAATTATTTGCAGGAGAAAATCCTGCAGAGCAGTCAGGGTGTTTATCGGGTCGATTTCAGGAATCTGGATATCAATATTCTGACCGGTCGGGTCAGGATCGATAGTTTTGAGCTGATACCGGATTCAAACCGCTATAATCAGCTAAAAATAAAGGGCGGGGTTCAGAAGGCCTTATACGAGGTGATGTTCCGGACACTGGTTCTTGACCGGTTTTATTTCTGGCAGATCTATGCCACCCACAGAATCAACCTGCGAAAACTTATCCTGAAGGATCCTGTAATAAGAATTGCCGGTTTCCCGGATACAATCCGTTCGCAGAGGAACAGGTGGCGTGTGGTGTATGAGGATATCTATCCCGCGATATCCAGTGTTTTTAATGATTTTCACATTGATTCGGTCAAGGTATCGAATGGCCATTTTCTTTCCTCATTCCGGCCCAGTACCCTGAAAGCCACATCGGGGGAATATGAGTTCAGCGCCACCCTTCACGATGTTTCGGTCAATCCGTTCAGCTATTATAATCATGACCGGGTGTTTTATTCACGCGATGTTGAGCTGGTGATCCATCATGTAGAATTTGCCCTCGCCGACAGTCTCTATTTTTTAAAGGCAGAAGAACTCGGATTTTCGCTGACCCGTTCCCATCTTTTTGGTAAAAAGGTCAGTCTGGTACCCAATGTTCGCGCAAAAAGGTTGAAATCAGCGCGAAAGGGTGATTTTTACCAGCTCGACGTTCCTTCATTTTATATTCAGGGTGTCGACCTCTACCAGGCGCTAATGGACAAAAAGGTCGAAGTGGACCGGGTGAATCTTTCAGCGGTGAAATTCAAGATATTCAGAAATCCCTTGAACGAAAAGTATTCCGGGATAAACCGCCCGGGAAATAAGATCAAACTAAACGACCTTTATTCCGTGATTTCGAAAAATCTCCATTTTATCGCGATCGATACCCTGAAGATGGAGCGTGCTTCCCTTGAATTTTTCACCGGGTTGGATCAACCCAGCCCGGAACTGCGCATCAGCCGGGTTGACATTACACTGGATCATTTCAGGCTTGACTCTCTTGCAAAACAAAATCGCAACCGCATATTTTACTCCCGCGAAATCGAATTGTACATCGATGATCTGAATCTGAAACTCCGGGACGGGATTCACAATATCAATTCAAGCGCCCTTTATCTTTCAACAAAAAAATCACTTCTCAGGATCGGACCAACGATTATTTTTCCCGATAAGGTCCGGAATCTTACGGAGATCACCGACCGTCGCAATACCTTGTACCTTCTGGTGTCGGGTCTGACATTTAACGGCATTGATCTGAAAAACGCCTTTAACCGCAGAGTTCTTACTTTTGATATGCTCAGCATTGATGAACCCGATCTCAGGTACACCCGGTACCGGATCCCGAAAAATCCGGATCCCCGGTTTAAAAAACCAGTTGATTTTTTCGAGGAGGGAAATGAGGACTTTTTTTATGATTTATTGAAAAAATATTTGTGGTCGGTTAACGCGAAACAAATCCTCGTTTCACAAGGAAATATGAAGTATTCAATTGGGCAACAAAACCTCGAGATCCCGATTGCATCATCCGGATTTAACTTGTCCATGTACGATTTTGTGATTGATTCGGTCCACGGAATGAACAAACATGGTTATTTTTATAGTCGTGACTTTGACCTTAATCTCCGGTCGGTTTCCCTGGCCTCACCCGACAGCCTGAGCCTTTTCAGAGCGGATAGTGTACACATTGTCACCCGCGACTCGGTGATTACGGCCTATCAGGTTCAATTCTTCAAATCACCACGGCCCATTTTCTTCAACGCAAGTTCCCTGAAGCAGCAGGTATTTTCTATAGGCATTTCACTCCGGCAGCTTTCTTTGTCAGGATTGAACCACCGGAAATTGTTTCTGGAGAAAATTCTCCGGGCCAACGAGATCATTGTTGATGACCCGGCGGTTGTTTTGAAGTCTCAGGGCGTGGTACATCCCATTGGGCCCGTTGACGAATCCTCTATAATGGGAGGAGGGGATTTTATCAGAACTTATGAGATCGGGAACTGTGTAATCAGACAAGGCGATTTTTCCTATGATGGTCAGGAAGACCGGAAATCGACGACATTCTCTCTTAAGGATGTTGACTTTACCATAAAGAATGCCCTGGTGCATATACCACGAAAAGGAATGAACGATGGAAAGATCCGGTTTGATTCACTGCGTCTTTCCGTATTGCCCATTAAGGCAGTAATTTCCGATAGCGCCTATATGCTTGAAGTTAAGAGTCTGCGATTTCACTCGTATCCCGCACGAATTCTTGCCGAGGGGATTACCGTTAGCCCCTTGAAAGAGGGCTCCCCGGAGCGGAAGGTCCACTTGTTTATACCCCGGATTGACCTTACGGGCTTTTACTTTGACAAGGCAATATTTGAGAAAAAATGGCTGATTGACGAGGTTTCTGTTGAAAGACCCGCCCTTTCGGTCATCTGGTCCGGAAAAAAGACACGAACAGGAGAACGAAAACAGGATCAATCTTTCGGGACATTCCGTTTACCGGCAATAATTGATTCAGCAGCCATAAAAAGATTGCTTATCAACGGAGCCGATGTGTCGGTTTCGATCCGGATGCCGGATACGGCGAAAGATTACAGGATAAAAGATCTGGATATAGCTGTCGACCGATTTCATGTAGATAAGATAACCGTAGCAAATCCAGAAAAAGGGCCCTTTTTGTTTTCCGATAAAATTATGATTTCAGCACCCGGAATATCTTTCCGAACCTCCGACAGTTTATACACCCTCGCTTTTTCAAAGATCCGGCTGTCGACAAATCCCCCCCAAATCCTTATCGATTCAGTTGCCATGATTCCCCGTTATGATAAAGCCGAATTCGCCAGAAAGCGCGGATATCAGACCGACCGTATGGAAATCCGCCTAACCCGGATCGGATTGGAACGGGTTGATTTCAGGAATTTAATAGAGGATAATGTGTTGCATGCCAACCTGGTGACTCTTGACGGATTTACCTTCAACTCTTACCGGGATAAACGAATCCCTTTTCCAGCCTGGCAACGGAGGTCCCTGCCACAGCAGATGATCAGAAAAATAAAGGCTCCTGTTATTTTCGATACCATTCAACTGAATGGGGGAACTGCTGTTTATGAAGAACAAAACGGCGACCACCCCGGTCTCCTCTTTTTTGATGAGATGAAAGGCCTCGTGACCGGATTTTCGACCTTACAGGAACCGGGTCCTGACCTGATGATAACCGGATCGGGTCGTTTCATGGGAACAGGAAAGGTAGAAGCACGTATCCGGTTTTACAGGGGCCACCCCCGGGATTCGTTTTTATTCAGTGCAAACCTTGGTAGTTTCGATCTTCCCGGAATCAATCCAATGCTTACCCGGTTGGAGCCGGTGATGATAAGCAGGGGTCATGCCCCGGAGACCCGGATATGGTATATCCGCGCCAATGATTCAATAGCAACGGGGCTTATTACTTTTAATTACAGGGATCTGGGTGTCAAATTACTTCAGGTAAAGCCCGGAGTATGGAATATGATGGAACAGTCGCTGTTAACGGAACTCCTCAACCTTTTTTTACCGGGTAGCAATCCCCGCGAGGGAGAACCAATCAGACAGGGCGTCATTTGGTACGAGCGGGACCGGACGAAAGGGATTTTCAATTTCATCTGGAAAAGTGTCCTGAGCGGATTGAAATCAGGCGCCGGATTAAACAATAAAGAGCAAAAAGCCATCTTAAAATCTCAAAGGAAAAAGAAGACCTAAAAAGTCGTAATTTTAGGTCGGGAATATTCACATGGTACCACAGGAAGAAAGATATTATCAGCGCAGGATCGCGACGTCGCAGGTCACCTCGGGAATCAGCATTACCCTGGTCCTTTTTTTAATCGGGTTGCTGGGGCTGATCCTACTTCATGCAAGTAAGCTTTCGGACTACGTGAAAGAGAACATCGGCTTTTCCATCATGATCCGTGAAGGGATTAAAGAGGCCGAGATCCTGGAGCTGAAAAAACAACTCGATCGTCAATACTATGTAAAATCGAGTGAATACATACCCCGCGAACGTGCCGCAGAGAAGCTGCAGGATGAACTGGGAGAGGATTTCATTGGTTTTTTGGGTTATAATCCATTGCTTCCCGGGATTGATTTGCGGATCAAGGCTCCTTATGCCAATGTTGACACCCTGAACAGAATTGAAAGGCGTTTGTTGGCGATACCCGAAGTTAAAGAGGTATATTATCAAAAGTCGCTTGTTGACGCCATCAACCATAATATTGAAAAGATCAGCCTCTTCCTTCTGGCCTTCAGCCTGCTCATGTTGTTCATTGCCATCGTCCTGATCAATAACACCATACGGTTGTCGGTCTATTCCAAACGGTTCATAATACGGAGTATGCAACTGGTGGGCGCCACGGAAGGGTTCATCAAAAAACCTTTCCTGGTCAGAAGCATCATTCAGGGAATTGTGAGCTCTTTGTTTGCACAATTAATCCTGATGGCTCTGATTTTTTTCGCAGTCGACCAATTGCCTGAACTGATTGAACTTCAGGATCCGGTCATGCTGGCAGGGTTGGTCCTGTTTCTCCTTTTTCTGGGGGCTTTTTTATCCTGGATCTCCACCTGGTTGGCAGTCAGAAAATACCTCCGGATCCGGACCGATATGTTATACACCTGAATTTCTTAAATTTTCCGTATTTTTGGCCCATAAATGTGAAAAAATGGATAAACAGAAAAAACATTCTGAATCAAAACCAGCCGCGGCGCGTACAATCAGGCAGGATGACCCCCACCCGAAAAGCTTCAAAACCGGGGAGTTTGCATTCGGGAAAGAAAATTACCGTTTGATGCTGATCGGTTTGGCATTTATCGTGGTTGGCTTTATATTTATGATCGGCGGAGGTTCTGACGATCCGGCCAAATTCAACCCTGATATTTTCAGTTTCAGGCGTATTACATTGGCGCCAATTCTGATCCTTGCCGGCTTTGTGACCGAGATTTTTGCCATTATGAAAAAACCCAAGGACTAATGACTTTTCTGCAGGCGGTCATTATTGCCATTGTGGAAGGGATTACCGAGTTTCTGCCCATCTCATCCACCGGACACATGGCCCTGACCTCAGCCATCCTGGGAATAGAGAAAGAGGTATTCACCAAACTTTTCATTGAAAATATTCAGTTTGGTACTATTATTTCGGTGATCATTCTCTACTGGAGAAAATTCCTTGATTTTCGTCATTACAGCTTTTACCTGAAATTATTTATTGCATTTCTCCCCGCGGCCTTTATGGGCATTCTGCTTAAGAAATATATTGATCAGGTGCTTGAGACCCCTATTTTTATAAGTGTCGTAATGTTTCTGGGCGGATTTATTTTACTTTTTGTCGACCGGTGGTTTAATAAACCCCAGATTGATCAGGAAGCGGGGATGACCTATAAGAATGCCCTTATAGTCGGACTTTTTCAGTTGCTTTCAATTGTTTTCCCTGGCTTTAGCCGCAGTGCAGCCACCATAATCGGCGGAATGCAGCAGAAGCTGACCCGGAAAGTTGCTGCTGAATTCTCATTTTTTCTGGCAGTACCCACGCTTGCCGGTGCATTTGCAAAAAGTCTGTATGATACCATAACCGACCATCCCGATGTAATGATCCCTCACAACGTCTGGCTTTTGATCGTGGGGAACCTGGTGGGCCTTGTGGTTGCTCTTGTTGCTATCAAAGCCTTCATTACATATCTCACCAAACATGGATTCAAACTGTTTGGATATTACAGGATCATTGTCGGCCTGATCCTCATCATCTACCTGATGACTGGTCACAGTTTAACCATTTAGTGATGTCATTTCAGTTTGAACAGGGGGAAGTCCTGTTGATCGACAAGCCATACCAATGGACCTCTTTCGACGTGGTGGGCAAATTGCGGACGATAATCCGAAAACGAACCGGAATACGGAAAATAAAAATCGGGCATGCCGGAACCCTTGATCCGCTGGCGACAGGCCTTTTGATCATTTGCACCGGAAAATTCACACGTCGAATTTCTACTTTTCAGGAACTGGAAAAAGAGTATACCGGTACGATGGATCTGGGCGCAACCACCCCCTCTTTTGATCTGGAAACCAGTCCCGATAAATTTTTTCCGACGGATTATCTTACTGCAGAGGCCATTCGTGAAGCTGCGAAGCAATTTACCGGGACCATGGAACAGATACCACCAAAATATTCGGCAAAAAAGATTGACGGCAGGCGGGCCTATGATTATGCCCGTGAAGAAAAGGAGGTTGAGATCAAGGCAAATATCGTGACCATTACCGCTTTTGAGATAACCCGCGTTGCCATTCCATTGATCGATTTCAGGGTTGTGTGCAGCAAAGGAACCTATATCCGGTCGCTTGCACGCGATCTGGGCATGCATCTTGGTTGCGGTGCCCATCTAACGGCTTTATGCCGGACCAGGATCGGAATGTATCACCTACGGGATGCCTGGGAACTGAATTCATTGGAAGAACAGATAGGTTAACGGAATTTCTATGAAAACAAATCTTCATATAAACAGCAGGATAAAAATTCTTGTCTTCATTTTCTTTTTCGCAGCAGTCGCCGGAACCGCGCTGATATGGATCCGGAACCATAACCAATCAGTGGTCCGGAAGGAATTTGAACAGAAGCTGGTAAGTTTAAACAGGCTGGCGCCGGAAAAAAAGGACAAAGGCGATCGGAAGAAACCGAAGACAGATGAACCCGGGATGGCCGCATTTCACGAGTTCCTGATGACATTTGATCCCGCCACCGGTACGGTACCACGCGAAAGGTTACGAACGGCACTCGGGCAAACACGGAATGCTTTGGCGCTGAAGCAGGCAAACAACATTTTATGGCAGGGCTATCCTTCCGACATGGGAGGTCGCACCAGGGCTATCATGTACGATCCAAATGATCCGACCCACAAAAAAGTATGGGCAGGAGGCATCACGGGAGGTTTATGGTACAACAACGACATTACCGACGCCACAAGCGCCTGGGTTCCCGTGGGCGATTTCTGGGCCTGCCTGTCTATTCGTTGCCTGGCTTATGATCCCGGTAACACCCAACGGTTATTTGCGGGCACTGGCGAGGCAGAGACCGCCATTCAGACTTACCGTGAAAGTTCAGGACTGGGTCTTGGCATTTTCTGGTCTCAAAACGGAGGCCTGACATGGGAGCCGATGCCTTCGACGGAACAATTTGCTTACGTCACCGATTTGGTCATAAGGATTGAGAACAATGTCAGTGTAATATATGCCGGTGTGGCTTCGGGGCTCTATGGCGGGAACCAGCACAGCAGTGGCCCCTCAGATGGATTATTCCGGTCGGTCGATATGGGACAGACCTGGCAACAGGTCCTTCCGAATATTACCGGATTGACAATCCCATATTGTGTATCGGATATTGCACTTGGGGCGGATAACAGGTTGTACATTGGAACGCGGCCTAACCTTGACGGAAATGGCGCAGCCGTTATTCTGACTTCGGATAATGGTCTTAACTGGACTGTAAATTCACAATATCAGACTGAAATTCTGGCAAGTCCGGTGAATAATATTCCCGGTCGTGTGGTTCTGGCGACCGCTCCTTCCGATTCCAATGTGGTATATGCACTCATAGCAAGCGGATCAATCAATTATAGCGACGGGTTTAAATATTTTTACTGTTATCACATCCTGCGGTCGGCCGATAAAGGAGTGACCTGGACAAAAAAGAATCTTCCGACCGATCTTACCTCGGGTGATAATTTTGCGACCATTGCCTGGCATGCGCTTGATGTTGCCGTTGACCCCAACGATCCGATGACCGTTTACATCGGGGGTCTCGACATTCACCGTACCATAAATGGCGGATTGACCTGGTCAAGGTTAAGTGACTGGTCGCACATGTACGGCGGCGGCGGGCCGCAATATATCCATGCGGATCAGCATGTGATCCTTTACAAACCGGGATCCTCCGAAGAAATTCTTTTCGGGACCGACGGGGGTGTTTTTTACACGGCCGATGGCTCCTATTATGGACCTTCTTTTGCCCAGCGGAATAAAAATTTTTCCACCCTCCAGTTTTACACCTGTGCCATTCACCCCTACCCGGGTATTCAGCAGTATTACGGGGGATTACAGGATAACGGCAGCCTGTTTTACATGGGAACGGGAAATCCCCTCACCCTGAATGATATGGTGAGCGGCGGCGATGGGGCCTATTGCTTTTTCGATGAAAGCAATCCTTCTATTTCCATCACGTCGGTGTATTATAATCAGTATTATATTTTCGATGATGCTAATTTTCTTAATTATGCGGGCAACTGGTCCAGCGGAACCTTTGTCAGTCCGGCCGACCTGGATTATAAAATGGGGATGCTGTATTGCAATGCCGTTGATTATTTAGGTAACTGGCAGGATCAGATCTTACGGATCGAAGATCTTTCCGGAACATACCCGACAGGTACTTTTGTCAATCTGAACACCGGAAGTACGGTTTATTTCTCCGCAATAAAATATTCACCCTTTTCACCTGCGGGGAAATCAACACTTTTTGTAGGTACCCAGTCGGGAAGGTTGTTTAAGGTGCAGGAGGCTCAGACCAATATGCCTCAGGTTACCGAGATCGGAAGCAATGCATTCCCGGCCGCAAACCTTTCATGCATCGCAGTGGGGAAATCGGAAGACACATTGTTGGTGACCTTTTCAAATTATGGAGTAGCATCAGTTTGGCAAACTTATAACGGAGGTGATTCCTGGCAGAACATTGAAGGTAACCTTCCCGACATGCCGGTGCGCTGGGCAATCTTTCACCCACAGAATAACCGACAGGTAATGCTGGCCACCGAAACCGGTGTCTGGCAGGGTACCGACCTGAATATGTCCCCGGCCATGTGGTACCCGGTTTCTGACGGGATGGCTTACGTAAGGGTTGATATGCTTCAGGTCCGCAAGGCTGATAACACCGTGCTTGCCGCGACCCATGGCCGTGGACTGTTTACGACGGTCTGGGATATTTCGACAGGCCTGGATAATCCCGGGAATAATGAGGCCACAGTTTGCTCCAATCCGGTTTCGGATAACTGCCATATCGTGATGAACGCAACCCGCCCGGGCGTCCTGGATCTGACCCTCACTGCTTTGAACGGAATAAAGATCAGGAACAGCCGGCATGCGGTTACTGCGGGTGAAAACCGCTTCACATTCAACTTTCAGAATATTTCACCGGGAATGTACCTCCTAAATATGACCATGGATGGAAATTTCCGCCAGGTGAGAAAAATTATCCACTTATGACCCAAGTCAGAAGCTATCCTTTATTCTCTCCTGAGTTTTTTATGAATGAAGCCCTGAAAGAAGCCAGGAAAGCCTTTGAGAAGGATGAAGTTCCGGTGGGAGCTGTCGTGGTTTGCAAAAGGACCATCATAGCGCGCGCTCATAATCTTACAGAAACCCTGAAGGATGTAACAGCACATGCTGAGATGCAGGCATTCACGGCGGCGGCAAATTTCCTGGGCGGGAAGTACCTCAACGAGTGCGAACTATATGTCACGCTTGAACCCTGTCTGATGTGCGCGGCGGCGGCTCATTGGGCCCAGTTGGGAACATTGTACTACGGAGCCTCCGATGATAAACGGGGCTTCATGCTTACAGGAATCCGGGTACTTCATCCCAAAACCGTTGTTAATAAAGGAATTCTCGAAGATGATTGCGGATCAATAATCCGCTTGTTCTTTAAGAACAAAAGAGAATCAATGTGAATTCGTAGTTTTTTATGAAATGATAGGTCAATTATAAGTTCCCTTTTGTATATTTGCCCCCGACAATGCTGATCCTGCCGTAATTGTTTTATTATCGGCGGCACCTTGCCCCATCTGAATTAACTGTAAAAATCATTTTGGGGTTTACCTGGTTCGATTCCCCGCACCGATAACCGTTTTTGACAGAAGCCTCATGGATCCCCGAAAAACCGTACTGATAGTTGAAGATGATATGGCCACTTCCCTGATCCTGAATATCTGGTTGCGTGGTCATTTCATTGTTTTACTGGCATGTGACGGAGAAGATGCCCTGACGGTCATTGAAAAAGAAATGAAAACGGGAAGACAAATTGACCTGTTCTTCTTCGACATCAACCTCCCGTATCCTTGGTCGGGACTCTCACTCAAAAAAGCGATCACCGAAAGATGGCCTGCACTTAATTCAAGGCCTTTTCTGGCTGAAACAGCATTTGCCATGCCCCAGAACCGCGAAGAGATTATGAAAGCCGGATTTTCAGAATGTCTGACCAAACCTCTTAACCGGGCGTGGGTAGTCGAAATGATCAGAAAATATCTTTATAATACCGATTGAAATTATTTCGATCTTACATTCATTTATAACAATATCTTTTCATAACCCGGTATGCATCGGCAATCCCCAATTCTCCTGCCTTGCTGAGATCTCCGCAGCCCTTGTGGTTTTCCTGGGTCAGAATGTTCATCAGCCCACGGTTGTAATAAGCTTCCGCAAACAGCGGATCATGTTCTAATGCCGCTGAAAAGTCGTCGATTGCCTCCCGGTAATTTCCCATCATGCCGTTGACACATCCCCGGTTGTACCAGGCGGCAGCAAATTCGGGATCGAGATCGGTCGCCCGGTTCAAATCATTTAAAACGATCTCATAGGTATGTTCCAGGGCCTCCGGTCGATCGGATCGGGGTAATTTCGGAGCCGGTTTGCCAATCGTTATCTCCTCCTGAAAATTTTCCTGAATATTAAGGCTGTTCAAAAGGGCTAACCGGGCATATGCTCTGAAAAACCAAGCCGCAACAAAGGTCGTATCGCACAGTAACACCGAATCAAAATCACGTATCGACCTTTCATGATTACCCAACAAGGCAAGGGCAACCCCCCGGCGGAACAATGCGCCGGTATTGAGTCTTGCTGAATCGATCTTTTGTGTTTGAATGGCAATTTCATGACGCAACACCGAATCGCTGATCAATCCGATCTGATTTGAAACCGTCAGTACCGTTGAAAAATAATTTGGTTTCCCGTACACATCATACAATCTGACTTTGTCGAAATCGGTTTTCCAGATCAGGATGTAAAACAGGGGCAACATCCTGATATCGACCGCCTGATTCTGGAATTTGCTATTCAGGGTGTTCATTTCTTCAAAGTCTCCACTCAACTTAACCAGGCTTTGCAGATAATCTTTCCGGGTTATCATCAGACTGTCGCGGTCATAATGGTTCCGTTCCATAAGTTCAACCGCTTTCCTGTAATCCTGTTGTGCCCCTTTCTGATCCCCCAGCTTCAACTTCACCTCGTAGCGATCATACCAGGCATCGGTATAATCGGGAAGCAACTCCAATGTTTTATTTAAATCTTCCAATGCGCCACGATAATCGTGAAGGTCACTTTTGAGTTTACTTCTGTAATAATAACTGATGATATTTTTCGGATCGAGTTTGCTGACAATCTCAAAATCATGAATTGCCCCCCTTTTTTCGTCCAACCCGATCAACACGATAGCACGGTTGTAATAGGCATATGAATTATAGGGAGATAACCGTATGACCGTGTTCAGGTCTTTCAGTCCCAAAACACGGTCATTTTTTTTCAGATAAGCCAATGCCCGGTTAAAGCAGGCATAGGTATTTACCGAATCGAGTTCCAATGCAAGGGAAAAATCTGCGATGGCTGAGTCAACCTGTTCCAGGTCAATCCATACGAGGCCTCTTTGCGTAAAAATGTATCCATTCAGCGGATTGATTTTCCGGGCAGTTCCCAAGTCATCTAGGGCTTCGGTATACCGTTTTATGGCCTGTTCGGAATTGGCTCTCAGAATATATACCGTCGCCTCCTTGTAACCAAATTGAATCGCCGTATTACAATCGACGATGCAGGAATAGTACTTTTTCAGATAAAGATTGGCGCGGGCCCTGTGAAAAAAGATCTCACCGTTTTTTTCATCCATGGAGATGGCTTTATTAAAATCCTCCATGGCTCCCGTGAAATTGAGCAGCTGACTTCTGACGATAGCCCGGTTTGTATATACATCGGGGAGGTATGGTGATAATTCGACCGACCGGGTGTAATCAAGTTCTGCACCGAGAAAATCATCCAGGCTATATTTGGCATATCCCCGGAGAAAGTACAATTCTGCGTATGCAGGTTCACGCTGTATAGCCCGGTTCAGGCTTTCAAGCGCCTCCATATATGCTCCTTTCCTGATATGGTCAATGGCGACTTGCTTGTCATTGATCCCCGGCTGACCAAACAAGCCGCTGAAACACAAGAACACCGGCAGGAACAGGCAGAAACGCAGAAATATAGACATTTTGGACCACACTTTCTGAAAACGAATTTCGTGAATAAAAAGTATTTTTACCGAAAATTGATTCGAGCCGCGGCACACGGTTTAAAAATCCTTCTTTAATCATGGGGTTCAAACTCATAGAGGTCAAACTTCCTACCAGCTATTCCGATGTTGAGTTGAAGGATAAAATCAGCAGGGTAATCAAAACCAGCGATTTTTCTTTTCAGATCGAATCGAAAAGTCTTGATGCCCGGAATAAAAGGCAGATTCACTGGTTGCTACGGATTGGCGTTTACGCCCGGGGATTGGCCGGTTCAGAACCTGACCACCCGCCCGCCCTGGAAATTCCTTTCAAATCACGTAACAAGCGAATTGTAATTGTGGGTAGTGGCCCGGCAGGGTTTTTTGCAGCTTTTGTCTTACAAAAAGCAGGTTTTGAAACGATAATTCTCGAACAGGGAAGCGAGGTCGGTAAAAGGGTTCCCGGGATCAGTGCCTTTGAAAAAACCGGTTTCTTTGATCCCCTTGCCACGTATGCATTCGGAGAAGGGGGAGCCGGGACCTTTTCTGACGGAAAACTTACTTCGCGTTCAAAGCATATCAGCCGCGAGCGAGACTTTTTTCTGTCGACTTACATTGCCGCTGGCGCACCCGACGAAATCCGTTATCTTGCTTACCCGCACGTTGGCAGTGATAATCTCCGGAAAGTGGTGGTGAATCTCCGGGAGCAATACCGGCAGCTGGGCGGAAGTATCAGGTTTGAAACGCCCTTACAGGACCTGGTCGTCAATAAAGGGAAAGTTCTTGAGGCCATTACTCCGGCAGGTCCGATAGCGGCATCCCTGTTTGTTGTTGCGCCCGGACATTCCTCCTATAAAACATACAGGATGCTGATGGATCGCGGTGTCAACTTCCGGACGAAGAGTTTTGCGATCGGCTTCAGGGCAGAACATTTGCAACGGGATATCAATCAGGCTCAATGGGCCGTTGCTGATTTGCCGGGGGTAAAAGCTGCCGAATACCGCCTTACTTCGCAGGCCGATTCCCGACACCCGGTTTACTCATTTTGTATGTGCCCGGGTGGAATGGTGGTTCCCGCGGCCACAGGCCCCGATATTAACATCGTTAACGGAATGAGTAATTACCGGCGCGACGGAAAATTTGCCAATGCCGGATTCGTGGCCGGAGTACATCCCGATCAACTGGCCGGAACCCGGGTGACTCCTTCCGGGGCGCTCGACTGGCTGGAAGACCTGGAACGTTCGTTTTATAACTATTCACAGGGCTTTCAGGCTCCCTTTTGCAGGATCTCTGATTTTATAAATAAGACAGAATCAGAAGGAATTCCGGAAACCAGTTATCCTTTGGGATTAAGACCAGCCGTTTTGCGCGAAATGGTTCCGGTTTTTGTCGCCGACGCGCTGACGGAAGGACTCAAAGATTTCATTCGCCGTATCAAAGGATATGACAGGGGAATCCTGTTGGGTTTGGAGAGTAAAACCTCCTCACCGATACAGGTTTTAAGAGAACCCGACGGAAAGTGCACCGGATTTGAAAATCTGTATCTTGCAGGTGAGGGTGGTGGGTATGCAGGGGGGATCGTCTCGAGCGCTGCCGACGGGATCCGGATAGCTATGAACATCCAGAATGCAGGGTAAATATCGGATCAGAGTATCAGCAATCCTGTTTCACGTAATTTTTCAAATATCCCGCTTTGCAAAAATTCTTCGAAACTATTACCGAACGTTGATTCATATCGCTTACTGACAGCTGAAACGGTAAGCGGCATCTTAACGGGCATGAGGTCGGTGATCAGGGCCATGAGCCAGTTACCCAAAGATTCTTCCATTTGAATTTCCACCACTGCTGTCAGCGTAAGTATTTGGAGGATGGCAATCCGCCGGTATTCTCCTTTCCGGTTCTTTGCGCGACATTTTAAACGGGGTTCCGTCTCAATCCAAATCATTCTTGAATCAGGGGGAAATTCGTGCACGGGTTCATTCCGGATCACCTTACGGATAAAATTACGGTTGACCGTTGTTGGTGGAACAGGAAACCCGAACCATTCCCGGAGCGGGAAGTCGAGGCATAAGCCGTGCATGTAATTGTAAAGAGATCGTTTCAATCCCTCTCCGAATATTTCGTGACGACAGCCTTTCCGATCAACGGGAATCAGATCGTTGTTGGCGAAAGTACCGGGGGGTGTATCAACTTGTGCGATTCCAAATGCCCCCGGATGAATCCCCACCCGGCTGTGTACAGTCAGGGCAAACTGGTGCCAGTAAGCTGATTGAACAAGCTTGTTCCGGAACAATTGACGCACGATCTCAAGCGAATCGATGGTTTCCTGCTCAGTTTGTGTCGGGAATCCATACATCAGGTAGGCATGTACCATAATACCGGCACAGGAAAAATGGTGTGTCACGGTGGCGACCTGCTCAACCGTAACTCCTTTACCAATCATCTTCAGGATCCGTGGCGAAGCTACCTCCAGACCGCCCGACACTGCAATACATCCTGATTTTTTCAGCAACCTGCAAAGGTCGGCGGTAAACCGTTTCTCAAAACGGACATTGGTCCACCAAACCACTGTCAAATGCCGTCGAATGATTTCCAGAGCAATATCTTTTAGCAAAACGGGGGGCGCCGCTTCGTCCACAAAATGAAATCCGCGGCGGCCGGTCTGCCCGATCAGCGCCTCCATGCGATCGACAATTTCGACCGGCCGGCAGGGCTCGTATCTTTTTATATAGTCAAGAACCGTATCACAGAAAGTGCATTTAGCCCAGTAACAGCCATGAGCAAGCATCAGCTTGTTCCAGAATCCGTCGCTCCACAGGCGATGCATCGGATTTGCAACCTCAAGTACCGAAAGATATTGTTTCAAAGGAAGCCCGGTATAATCGGGAACGCCCTTATCGCGCATGCCTATGTCTGCTTCCCGCGAACCATTTTCAAAAATCACGGCATTGCCCGAACGGATAAAAGTTCGTTTAAGATCGTGGAGTTCCCGCGAACCATTCAGAAATCCGAGAAGATGGAGCAGCGGAGACTCGCCATCATCGAGGGTTATGAAGTCAACATAATTAAAAACGCGGGGATCGGAAAGAGACCTTAATTCTGTATTTACAAATCCTCCGCCCATCGCGATTTTGACAGAAGGATGGTTTTCTTTGATCCATTTTCCGCAACGGAGTGCACTATACAGGTTACCCGGGAAGGGGATTGAAATGGCCGTTAAACGGGGCTTATAAGTCTCCAGTTTTTTTTCAAGCAACCCGGTCATGATCCGGTCGATGAAGCCCGGTAGCCGGACCAGGCGATCTTCCAGGGCATCGAATGAGGATGCCGATCTGCCTAAACTTTCAGCGTACCGGCTGAATCCGAAAAAAGGGTCAACATGGTCTTTTATAAGATCCGAAATGTCTTCCAGGTAGCAGGTGGCAAGGTGTTTTGCTTTATCCTGCAATCCCAGGCGTCCAAATGATTTTTCGAGATGATCGAGCTGTGAAAAACGCGGACCTTCCGGGAGAAATTTTCGCGAAGCAATGGCATGGGCCATTTCCGGTGATGAATTCTGAAGAAAATTCATGACGGGATCAATGGTACGGAAGTAACATTCGCGAAGCTGTAACATTCTTGTTGCTTTGGGGGATAGCGTCATTCCCGGGCGTTCTGTTTCATGGAAGAGATCCGTCAAACCCTTTATTGAGAATAGTTCCAGGATCACCTCGAGGCCCAGGTCGCACTGGTACGAGACGATATTTCGGGTGTTGAGAAATCCTTTAAGGAACGCGGTGGCCGGGTACGGTGTATTGAGCTGTGTAAATGGGGTAGTAAGCAGCAGGACCGGCCCTGACACCTCAGTGTTTGGGATGGGAAGAGATTCTGATTCCATCGCTGTACCGGGCTATAAATGCATCCTGAACACCATTCCGCCGGATCTTGTTCAGATGGGCCTTGGCCTCTTTAAGGGTTTTGAAAGAACCGACTGTATACCGATACCATTCATCGGTGAATTCTTTATATACCGGTTCATGGAGGTTGAATTTCCGGCGGACCGATTCGGCTGTGTATTCGTTGGTCTGAAAGGCAAAAACCTGCACCCGGTAGGAGAGTCCCCGCATCATGGGACCCGATTCTTCGTCGAGGAGCAAGGATGAATCGATCGATTCGGCTGACATTCCGAGCGAATCGAATTCATTTTCGGGAGCTGCCTGTTTGATCGTGTCGCGTGTGGGGAATCGAAGCGGGGTAATGAGTTCGGGAAGCTTTTTGTATTCGGTTTCCGGTTGTGTTTTTTCAGCCGGCTTTGCAGGGGGTTCCGGTTTTGGCGGCATCGGTCCCATCTGGGGACCCGAGTTGGGACTTTTCAGGACGGCGGGATTCTTACGGTTAAAGTTATACGTCAGGGTGATTTGCGCCAGGGAGTACATATCGTAACGGAATCCACCGACAGTTGCATCCATAAAATCGGAGTTAACGCCCCTGATGGTCCACTCAATACCCAGGTTTACTTTGTCACCCATGTTCACATAAGCGCCCAACCCGGCCATCGCCATGGCGGCTATGCTCCATTTTCCGGTAGTAGTGTTTTCGCAGATCAGTTCATGTGTGGTCAGATCTTTTTTCTTGGTTCCCCAGGTGGTGACTCCTCCTCCGAGGGTTACATAAACAAAAAATTTGCGGGTGGGTTTATGGCCGAGTACGAAATTGCTGAAGTTGATGGTGGTATTGAGGTTATATTCAAGGATATTCCCTTCAAAATACTGGTTTCCCGGGTTATTGTCGCGCCGGTAGACCCGGTTGGTTCCCGATATTTCGCCGTACATAACTTGTCCGCGGAGGGCAAAAACGTAGCCCAGTTGTTTGGTCAGGGTAAAGGTTCCGGCATACCGCCATTCGTTCATGTTGCTGCTTACGGGCATAAAATCGTTGACCTTAAGATCGCCGAAAAATATATTGGGACCGCCGCCGACGCCGATCGACCAGTTCCTGAAAAAGCCACGACCGAGCACGCCCTGTGTTTGCGGGAACGACGGTATGGTTAACAGGGTCAGGAGCAGGATCCCCGAATATTTCAACATTTTGGTCATACCAAGGGTACTTATCTGATAAAATGAATTCCTTTTTCTTTATACACCATTCAGATAAAAAAGGTTACAACCGACGTTTGCAAAGATACGGCGGATCAATTATGAAATAAAGTGCTGATAAAAAGTTTATTAAGAAATCTTTGATTTTTATATAAAATGATTAATTTTGCACACCCAAATTCCTCCTTAGCTCAGTTGGTTAGAGCATCTGACTGTTAATCAGAGGGTCGCTGGTTCAAGTCCAGCAGGGGGAGCAAGAGTAAAGACAAGGGTTTCAGAAGATTTCATCTGAGACCCTTTTTCTTTGTTTCCTACACAATTTCCTACATAAGTTTCCACCCGTACCATTTCGAATCCTTTATCAGACGCCATCTTTAGGCCGATTTTTCCTTCTTTTTTTATATTCCAATTTACACTGTCATTGATATCCATCACCCTGCCAATAAGTTGAAACGGTTAGAATGTCTTGTAAATGGCTGATTATCTGCTACAAAGTTCCAATAAATTCCTAAATAGAAAAAGGAAAACGAAAGTTTTGACCTATATAATTAGATATTTGTTTCATAAAAATGAGTGCCATTGGTTTTGTCATGCCATTTTGTCATAAAAACACATTGGGATAAGCAAGATGTATCGAATTATTAACATCTTGTTTTATAGGCACGAGTTTTGACCTGTTCATTCCTTAACAGTATTAACACTCATAAACATGGGAGAAAAACACACAGTTAAGTTTTATCCGGTTGACAACGCCGATACTACATTAATCAAATTGCACGACAAGACAACAATTCTTATTGATTGTCAATTCCGTGAAGGGGATGAAAATTCAGACGGAGTAACGATTTTCCCGGTCAAAGAAGATTTATTGTCTTCTATTGAGAAGGATACCTTTCAGAATCCATTTGTTGACCTTTTCATCAATACTCATTCACATGAAGACCACTGTCTTGGATATGAAAAAAACTTTTACAATGGAGACCCAAAGGATTACAGCAAGGGCAACAGGGATAATAAAGAAATAATTATAGGTGAGTTATGGGTTACTCAAATGGTCTTTACCAATGACCAGAGTGATGATGGCCATGCTATCAGGAAAGAGGTTCAAAGACGGAAGAAACTTTTTGAAGATAAAACTACGGGATGGGACAGTTACGGTAATCGGTTGAGAATAATCGGTTATAATGATAATGATACAACTGTTGATGGACTACATTATGTTCCGGGGACACAGATTGAAATAATCAACGGTCGTAAAAAAGAAACATTTTTCATTTTCATCCATGCCCCATTCAAACACAGTTTGGTCTCTGCCCAAGCTGACAAGGATTTAAACCAGGCAAGTATCGTTCTTCAAGCTAATTTCAAAGCCCAAGTCGGTGGTGAAGTGATTTCACGAGTTATGATTGGTGGTGACGCTGACCATTATACATGGGAGCAGGTTCTTAACAAATCCAAGGAAAAGGATAACACAGAAAGGTTAAAGTGGGATTTGTTCTTATCACCACATCACTGTTCTTGGTCATTCTTCAATGATAGACCCCATGAAAACAATCCTGACCCCAAAGACTACTCTTTGGAAATCCTCAATTATAAGCAGCCCAATGCCCATGTCATAGCATCCTCGAAAAAAATTGAGAACAAAGAACCCAATCCGCCTCATTATGCCGCAAAACAAGAATATGTTAAAAAGGTAGGGGAATCCAAGTTTAAAAACACTGCTGTTCATAAAGATGAAAAGGCACCTAAACCCTTGATTTATACAATTGATGATTATGGATTTGAATTAGATAAATCCATTATATCAGCTGGGGCATCATTAACAAGTAAACCAACACCCAGAGCAGGATAACATTAATATGGAATACAAGTACCCCGAAATTCAAGGGAAAACTATTTCCTATGAGGAAATAAAAGATGAACGGGTTCGAGAATTAGTAGATGCTGTTTCACGACATCCCTATATTACCCTTGACAACATTCTCAGACAAGATGATGGCACAGAGATTATCCTTGCTATTTGTGATGTTCAAGTCAAACAACATACAGTTGTTGACATTAAAGAATGTGAAGAGATTGCCATCATATGTGACACAGAAAATCTTAATTTCCCTGAAGTCTATGCACTACGGGGTGATTTCCCGTTAGGGTTACCACATACAAACCTGAAACTCCATGAACGGCCAGTGAGCCTTTGTGTGAATGAGTTTTTATACAAAGAGGTAAAACATCTTTTTAACCCGTACATTTTTCTTGAAAGTATTCGTATATGGTTTTCATTGACTTCCTCAGGGAAACTTCATCAGGATGACCAACAGTTAGAACCCTATTTTCATACAAAAGGATATATTATTACTCCCCCTTTAACAGATTTACTCAGTCAGCAGAGGTACTCGGTAAAACAGATTCCTTCATCATCATTCCCTCTATACGAATTACAAGTAACAAATAATGTTGGTGACCCATATATCTGTGATGTTTGGAAGACTGATTCTCAAGTATCTGGGTTCATACATAAAATGCCAACTCGACTGGGTGATATAAAAAGTCTCCTATCATCCCAAGAGAATAACATTATTGAGGGACTCGCGAAATTTTTAGTTGACCTTAAAAGGGATTTAACCGGGAAAAAGGATTTTTTAGACAATAAATACGCTATCCTCTTTATTATTCCGACTAAACGGAATTTATCAGATGAAGAACCTGAGAAAACCGATTCATTGTTTGTTACGATTGATGAAACACTGAAAAAATTAGGAATCTCACTTGGACTGTGGACAGAACATGATAATAAACTTTGCCAAATCGTAACGAATCCAGACCATACACAGCCTGACCCCATAACCCTGTTGTCTGATGTGCCAATTTCCATATATTCGACATTATCTGACTTTGTTCCCGAAACCGCTGCCATGTTTAATGGTGAACCATTTTGTCAAGATGTCTATTCCATAATCGGAGTCGGAGCATTAGGCTCCCAATTGTTGAATAACTTATGTAGAATGGGATTTGGGAAATGGATTATAATCGACAATGATACTCTGTTACCACATAATCTTGCACGACACCTACTAAGTAAGTACCATGTAGGTATGAATAAATCCATGGCTGTTTCTTTGTCAATAAATCATCTATTGTCCTCTCCGGTCGCGGTTCCACTGGATTTAGATTTCGTTACTACACCTCTTGATATTCTAATGGAAAAATTGAAAGGTTCAAAAGCGATAATTGATACCTCAACATCAATTGCCGTTGCCAGAAGATTAACATTAGATTTCGAACCAGAGATAACCGCCCCAAGAATATCACTGTTCTTAACCCCATCTGGAAATGATTTGGTACTACTATCGGAAGACAGTTCAAGGACATATCGGCTTGATTTACTTGAAATGCAATATTACCGGACTATTTATCAAGAAGAAGCCCTACATGAACATCTGAAAAGAGAAGTTGATTCCAAAATCAGATATGTCTCTCACAGTTGTCGAGATATAACCCAAAAAATTAGTCAAGACAAGGTGGCTGTTCACTCCGCTATAGCATCAAAGGCATTAAAACAAACTCTGTTAGATGGGAACTCAATGATTGCCATTTGGCAGATAATCAATGATTCATTTGAGATAAAGAAGTATGAGTTTACACCCACTTCATGGGAGAAATTTGAATGTGAAAATTGGACGATTTTCGTTGACACATGGGCTATTTCGAAAATGTTAGAACATCGCAAATCTAACCTGCCCTGTGAAACTGGAGGGGTTCTTATCGGCTCAATTGATTACCAGAGGAAAATCCTATATTTGATTGATTCCTTGTTAGCACCTTCTGATAGTATAAAAACAGGTAGTAGCTTCATTAGGGGGGTGGATGGACTGCAAGTAGAATACGATACCTATTTAAAATTGACGGACAATCAAGTTATTTATCTTGGAGAATGGCATTCTCACCCCAATAAGTGCTCAACAAGACCAAGTGCTGATGATAATCAATTATTTTCTTACCTTTCGGACACACTCAGGCAGGAAGGGAATCCAACCCTAATGCTTATTGTGGGAGATACTTCAATGAATTTTATCTTTGATTTGATATGAGCTTCAAGTATTACGATTTATTATCAAACTTAGTTCCGGGTCTGTTAATCAGCGGAGTGGTTTATATTTGTTTCGGAGAAAAAATCCCCCACATATCAGAAATTATTTTACTTGCAATGTCTTTTATTATGGGGTACTTGAACAATACAATTTCAAGTTGGCTCGAGGGTTTTTACAGATTCCTTTGGGGTGGAAACCCAATTAATGCCTTTTTTAATGGAACAGGAATCTTTAAGGTTCGGTTCTTTAAAGGGAACGCAGTAAAAAAAATCTTATCAAGAACGGTCACGACAAAAAATCCAAGTGATATAGAATTGTTTACTGAAGCAATGAGAATTGCGAACGACAATTCAACAACCAGACTGGAGGATTTTAATTCAATGTATGCTTTTTCAAGAGCTGTTTTAACCGCTTTTCTAATCTCTGGGGTGATGGTAATCTATACATATTACCAATCTGTGTTTGCATATTTGGGTTTCATCATCCTATTCTTAATTTCATTGGTCAGATGTAAACAGAGAAACGGCTATTATGTCCGGGAAGTGTTGAATATAGTACTTAAACTACACCCAGAGGTATCAGGTAAGCTCGATAACCCTGTATCCTAATATGTACCAGCTCAAAATCACCCTGAACGAGATTTCACCCTAATTCTGGAGACGGATTCTGGTCAGTGAGAACATTCCACTGTATCGGCTGCATCACATCATCCAGATTTGTATGGGCTGGACGAACTCCCATCTTTACTATTTCGGGGAAAACCCCCATAAAATTGGAGATGTCCATCTTTGGAATGATGGGGAGACCCAACCCGATTCGGTAATCAAGGTCAAGGATGTATTGAAGAAAGAGAACGATACCCTCCCCTACATTTACGACATTGGAGATTTTTGGCAGCACACCATCTTGTTGGAGAAGATTCATCCATCGATGAAGACCCAACGGAAGTGTATCGGTGGGGAAAGAGGATGTCCCCCTGAGGATTGTGGTGGTAAACGGGGCTACGCAAGTTTACTTCATCTTTTGAGGCACCCTGAAATTGATGGTTATCTGGAAATGCTTGAATGGGTTGGGGATGACTTCGACTCTGAATTCATTGATATCCCAAAAATAAACAATCAATTGGCCTTGTTGAGTGAGTATATTGGTTGAAGATTAGAATCTACTGACTGTTCCATTTGGGTATATTGAATCCTTGAACCGTTTACTTGACCACAATAAGCAGATGTGAAAGAAAACATGCTTATTAAAACCTATAAAGATTGTCTTATAAACTGGGTAAAACTGAGTTAAACGGAATATCCAATCGACATTTCAGATTCAACCAGAAAATAAACCAAGACATAGGATAATAAGTTATTAAAACGAATCCGAAATTCAATGAAATTGACCTGAATGACTGGGAAACAGTACTGGCGGGGAAGACGAGATAATCAATTACATGCGAAGTAATTTGTGAGTGGTTTTTTCTTTCTTGCCAGATACCTACCAGCATTTGAGGAAAAACTAATTGCAGTTCTGGCTATAGTTACTGTTTGCAGAATTTCCTGAAATATGATGCGTATGGAGTCTCAATTGTTACAAAGTAAAAACCTGACGGAAAATTCTCGATATTAACCATGATTCTTGTTTCACTGGTTCTTAATTCCAGTACTTTCATTCCCTGTAAATTATATATTGCAATGCATTTGATTTTCGGATAGACATCGTCGAAGAGGAATGTTAAATGCGTTAAAACGGGATTTGGGAACAACGAAAACAAAGAATCTATAGATTTATGGATACCTGTGAAAACCGAATCATATTTCAAGACACTTAATATACAGTGACCATATGCGGACTCAAGGTCTTTGTAAAAAATATAAGGTATTCCCGAGGGACTGACTGCGATATCCACTTGCCAAAGTTCTTCACCAGCAGAAAAGCCCGGGGGCCCTGTAAATTGCCATTCAGTTCCATTAAATTTCATCACAGTTGCCTTTCCTGAGTTTGCATCGTCGCCGAACGCAACATATGGTTCTCCCGTGGGACTGATTGCGAAACTCTGATAATAAACCATGCCGGGGGAGAATCTCGGTTCGCCTACAAATTCCCAATCACTTCCCGTGAATTTTTCCACATTTGACATGTATAAAAGCGACCCGTCAAAGTCTTTGTATGCAATATACAACACGCTGTCGGAGAGATTGAAGGCAATTTTCACATCCCAAACAATGCGCTCGGAAAAACCAGCATTTCCCACATTGACCCAGTTTGTTCCGTTATATTTCATAACAGTTGCTTTCTCCGAATGATATACATCTGTAAAACCAACATAGGGTTCTCCCATCGGATTAAAAGCAAGGCTGGTGTACCAAGCCTGGCCAGCTGAGATGCCCGGGTTTCCGACAGCCACCCAGTCGTTTCCATCGAATTTCTTAACCGTCACTTTCCGGGAATTGCTAAAATCTTCGTATGCCAGGAATGGTTCGCCATTGAGGCTGAAGCAGAGGCTAAGAAAAAAAGCTTCTCCTTCGGAGACACTGCCATTTCCAACACTCAACCAGTTGGCCCCGTCAAATCTCATAACTTTTGCCCTGCTTGAATCACTCACATCCATGTATGCAAGGTACGGTTGACTGGAAGGACTAAATGCGAGGCTTACATACCCGGCCATCCCTATTGAAAACCCTGGATCTCCAACATTTTCCCAGCTTGTCCCGTTGAATTTCATCACCGAAGCCTTTCCAGAATATAACCAGTCAGTGAATGCGATATAAGGTTGTCCCGATTGATTAAAGGCAAGGTCTAAATAAAAAAATTGAAACGAATATCCCCCTGTAGCGAAACCTTTCCCTCCAACATATTTCCAAGCGTTTCCGAAGGGTGAATATTTTTCCATGTTTCGCTGGGCAATAACAAATACTGAAGCAAGACAGAGGAACATTAAAAAGACTTTTTTCATCCAGTAGAATATTTAATTTTAAAGGAACTTCATTTATGAGGGTTATGTTGAATCAGGATGAGTTTATAAAGTAAATATTATATTGCAAAAGTAAAAGTACGTAGTATGTTTATTCAATGAACTTAAATTTAAACTTGATTATAAAATTCTGATCATTATTTTGAAAATGAAAATATCCGAAGGTCCGTGTAACAGAACCTTCGGATATAAAAAAATACTACTTTATTTTAATAGCTTTAATCTTACAGGTAATTTTACCATCAACAACAAGTGAAATGAAATAGATCCCGTCTGGATATTTCGAGAGATCCATGGTGATGGAATATTTTCCAGCATTCTGTTCAATTTCGTTGACTTTAAGCACTTGTCGACCAAGTATATTTTTCACGGTAATTGACACATTACCGTATTCAGGCAATGTATATGTAACTTGAGTCGAATTTGCAAAAGGATTTGGGTTGTTCTGCGCCAATGTGTACCCTTTGTGGAAAAAACGCTCGCATTGACCAGTCTTCGCCGAAGTAACCAATCACTTCATTTAATTGATTGCTAATATTCTAAGATGTCAGCCAAAATCGGCGGATAGTGGTCAGTTTGACCGGTGCGTCCACTCAGGCGCCCTTCACTTGTGCTTTTTACCCATCCTTCCAGCCTCCTTCACTTGTGTTTTTTACCATTCCCCCAGCCTCCTTCCCTGCCATGTGGGGAAGGAGAGGATAAAGGGGTGGGAAATGTTGTCCTTGCCGTTCCGCCCGGACTGTTTTGCGGGGACAGAATCCTACATTTGAAAGGATAGTTGCAACTGCTTTCCTGATTCAGACAATTAAAACAGAATGCAATGAAAAATCAAACAAAGTATTGGAACATCATCATAATATGTTTGTTGTGGATATTCCATCCTGCTCTCAATGCAAATAACATTGCTTTATCGGACATCACAATTTCGGGGCAGGATGTTGAAAAACACACCTGTTTAATAGGCTTTGACATTTCGTGGGAGAATTCCTGGAGAAATGACTTGGCCGGCCTGGGATATCAGGAGCCGTATAATTATGATGCCGCGTGGGTTTTTGTAAAATTCCGGGTGAATGGCGGACCCTGGCAGCATGTTTACTTCGATACTGCCGGGCACATCCCGTCGCCCGGTTCAATCATTGAAACCGGCCTGGTTGACCCGGAACAACCATATAACGACACTTCAAACCAGGTCGCGGGAGTATTCATTTACAGGGATTCCAACGGATCAGGTTTATTCTCGCTTTCGGACGTAAGGATCCGCTGGAATTACGGTGCAGGTGGCGTGAACGATAACGACATAGTCGATCTCAGGGTTTTTGCCGTTGAACATGTATGTATCCCGCAGGGCAGTTTTTATCTCGGCACCGGCGGAAATGAACCAAGCGCTTTTTATATCTATCCCGAGGTGACATCTCCCTTCGAAGTGAACGATGAAGAAGAGATCACGGTAGGCCAGGAGAGCGGGAACCTGTACTATAATGTGTCTTATCAGGGAGGAGACCAGGCAGGCCCGATCCCGGCCCCCTTTCCAAAAGGATTTAAGGCTTTTTATTGTATGAAATTTGAGATCAGCCAGCAGCAGTACGTCGATTTCCTGAACACGCTGACTCAGCCCCAGGCAGCCATGCGGAAATATTCCGGCACTGGATACCGTTATGCCATCACCGGAAATGTCGTCGGCCAGTATTCGACCTACAGGCCATATGTAGCGTGCAGTAACCTTAACTGGGCAGATATCGCAGCCTATTTCGACTGGAGCGGTTTGCGGCCCCTCACGGAGCTGGAATACGAAAAAGCATGCCGGGGCACGATGCCGCCGGTACCGGATGAGTTTGCCTGGGGGACGGACACAGTAACCATCGGTACGTACACATTGTCTGATAATGGAGGTATTGCGGAAAACATTTCTTCAAACTTCAATCCTTCTGTGGGAAATGCAGCGTACAGCCTGACGACCCCGCTAAACGGACCTGTCAACGGCCCTTTACGTGTCGGAATTTTCGCAGGAAATCCGATGAATACAGGGCGGATAACTGCCGGGGCGACCTATTACGGGGTCATGGAGATGAGCGGGAACCTCCTGGAGCATTTTGTTTCGGCAGGTCATCCGACGGGTCGCGGATTTACAGCTCTTCACGGTGACGGTATCCTGAACTCAAACGGATATGCCAATGTAACAAACTGGCCGGGTTCAAACTCAGCCGGAGCCGGTTTCCGCGGGAGTTACTGGTCGTATTCCGGTCCGTATATGCGGGTATCAGACAGGTACGGCGCTGCCGGCATTGATGCCGTAAGATACCCTACCGATGGCGGACGTGGAGGCAGAACGGCGCAATCCAATGACTAAACAAGCAACATAAAATATTCAAGATGAAGAAGATCATAATGACTTTTTGCATGGCCCTTGCATTCCCGGCGCTCCTGTCAGCCCAGTATTCCGGGGGGATCGGACGGGGGGATGCATCCCTGGAATCCCTCAACCTGCCGGTTGGTGTAAAAGAAACAAACCAGCAAGTCATATCCCCGTGCCTGTTGCGGCAGAACTTCCCCAATCCCTTCAACAGCGTGACAAACATTGAATTTACTGTCGGGAAGGAGGAGAAGATACGTATTGAAGTTTATGATATCACCGGTCGTATCGTTCAGACCGTGCTGGACGAAAGGAAGAAACCGGGAACCTATCAGGTAACCTTCGACGGTTCTTTTCTGAAAAGCGGGCTCTTTTGCTGCAGGCTTTTATGCGGAAAATATTCCTGCACAAAGCGGATGCACCTGATAAGGTGATCGGATTTCATTCGTTCCGCCCTCTCCTAAAGTTGCTATTTCATTTTACTCCATGTTCCGCTAAAGGATTGCGATCGGGGCGGACATTGATCCTTCAGGTAGGTGCAGGTCAACTCGTTGTTGTTCACCACATAGGTGAAGTAACCGTTGCCATTACAATCGGGATCGTTAAATATGACGATGGTGTTATCTGTTGCTGTAAAACTCACGGAGGAATTGGTATGCCCGGGGATCGGGTCTATCATTTCCCACTTCAAGACCTGGTCTGATGTCATCGTAAGTCTGACCCGGTAGGAATTCCCCTGCTCCATAACTGTCTTCTGCCAGGCGCCGATGATTTTTCCCAGACTTTCACGGTTTTTAAGATTCCAGTTGCCTGTCAACGCCGAGATCCGGGCGGTATAATTATCACTGACCATGGTTAAGGTGAGTATGTCACCTGAAACCGACCACTTGTATATACCGTCTCCTGCAAAGTCCGGATCGTCATATATCCTGACCTGGTCGCCATTAACCTTGATTTTTGCATATGAATTGGTATGTGTCGACAGCGTATCGAGCATGATCCATTCGAAGGATCCTGATTCCTTCAGGTTTAACTGGGCCTGGTAAGTCTCTGCCCCGGTATAAGTCCTTGTCCAGTTTCCAAAAAGACTTACAGCGGGATCAGGATCATCCTTCTTCTCCTTGCAGGCAGAAAGACTGAAGAGGCAAGCACCAAGCAATACTCCGTAAAATGAAATGACTACATTATTCCTGTTCATATTTATTGCAGATTAGTTTTTCCGTAATCAATCCTTGATGGAAGTTCGGTCGTTCGCCCTCCTTCAATGCCAGCCTTGCCTGTCGACCTGTTTTTGATCATGGTTTTCTCCTCTCCGGCCGTGCAAAAATAGGATTTTCTTTTAAAACCAATGCTGCCTCCTCGCTGATCAGATTGCGGCTGACACTAAGATAAAATAGCATTAAGGGGAGCCAAGAAAAAAAGCCACTTACAGATTAAAATGTGAGTGGCTTTTTTATTGCTTCACGCAAAAGGGCTGCCACAGATTCTGTTCAAACTGAAGTCTGTGATGAGAAATTACCGGTAACAAACGGTGTTTTCGCTACCGGCAGACTTGTACTTTTATGCTTGCCTGCAGGTTACCACCAGACATTGTAACTACATACATGCCATCGGAAAGACCTGAGAGGTCGAGCCTGTATGACTCCCCGGCATTCCAGTAATATAACGCTTCCTTTACGGTGACACCGCTGATGTTTCTCACACTGATCACAGCTGGGAAAGCCGCCTGATTACTGTTCTTCAGGTATACATATCCAGGGGAGGGGTTCGGGTACACCAAGATCCCTGAATTGTCGGGCGAGGCAACCCCCTCAACACTGAACGCGGCCTGTACCGACTTCTGGGCATCAATCTTTCCCCAGCCCCATGTATTGCTTCCCGAAGGCGGGATCACACCGGTACAGGTATCTGTACGGGCGTTGTCCTGAAGAAGCTGTTTGACCCGCTCCGGACCAAGTTTCGAGTTTGCCTGCAACATCAGTGCAATGATCCCGGTGGTCATTGGTGTTGCCATCGAAGTCCCCTGCATCGCGGCAAAATACCATTTGGAACCTCCCTGCTCTACCTTCATCACCGTATTATCATTGCTCTCGGTATATTTCGGATCACCTGAATTCACCGATGAAACCAGCATTTCTCCCGGCGCAGTGATCTCAGGTTTCGTGCGGCCGTCAACCGTAGGCCCCCGGCTTGAGAAATAGGCAAGTGCATTGTCAGGATCGCTGCTTGTCATGGTTTCACCGTTGATGTTAACAAATGTGTGTTTTGTCGTATAGGCCCCTACCGTGATGATCTTTTTCGAGGTTCCTCCGATCTCCCCGACCGTGCAATTTATATCTCCTGCCTTGTAACCGGGAACTTTTATTCCCTCAAGCATATCCGACAGTCCTGCGCCAACACCCTGTCCGTCATTCCAGATGTTTAACTGCGTGTTTGAACTTGTCAGGATGAGGGTTACCACATAATTCTTCTTAAGCCTTGATATGCCCGTAAGCAGATTCGGCTTCTGATTCAAAGCATTGCTCGCAACACCTGTCACGGTATAGATAAGGCTGTCGGCACCTATCATAAGTACCCCCTGAAAATTTGGATTATCTGAGGCCTTGTAAAACGGGGTGGTTAACAGCAGCGTCCCGCTTGAATCCGAGATACTGATCGCCATCGAAAAATCAGAACTCACCGACCCCCATTGATCAATCTTCCCTGTATTTAAATCAGGATTATTCTCATCAAATTCAAATGCAACAAATGTCCTGATCGTATCCCCGCTGAAACCATACTGAAAATGCAGCGGCGTGTCCCCTTCATTGCCTGCAGCTCCGGCGACAATCCTCCCCTCTCCGACCAGGTTGTCGATCGCCTGGTCCAGAAGAGAAGTCCCATCATGCGGACCGATATGGCTGCCCAGGCTCATGTTTACAACCGCAGGTTTCCACAGGGCAGCTGCCTGCTGAAACACGTAGTTGATCCCGTCGGTAATAGAAGTTGCGGCCTCACCCGTACTTACAAATATCAGATCGGCGGCCGGAGCAACTCCCCTGTATTGCGCTCCGGGCGTCAGGTATCCTGAACCTCCGGCAATGCCTGCAACATGAGATCCATGATTGCCTGACCCCGAATTCTTCTTGCTGAGAAGATCCTGCGAACCCACTATTTCTGTCCCGTAACTGAATCCCGATGGCTTGGGTCCGGTTTCGTTATCCTGCTCCCATACCCTGAGTATCCTCAGCCTGCTGCCCGAAGTATCATAAAACGTTGGATGTGTATAATCAAATCCGCCATCAATGATCCCTATCACCACACTGTCGCCTAAACACCTCCGGGTTACTCCGGTTCCTGCCTGTACCAGTTTTACTTTGCTTTCGGTGGTCGCATTGTCAAGCCGCTTGCTGATCCGCCAGTCAACATCAACATATTCGATCCCGCTGATGCCCTTCAGTGCTTCAAACGCATCCAGGGGGATTTTCACGCTCCAGATGTCACCGGCATGGGTGTTGACCATCACACCCACACGCTCCAGTCCTTTGAGATCAATACCGGGTAAAACTTTTATCAGGGCCCCGATATAATTCCTGGCGCCCAGGGTCATTACAGGATAATACCGGCTGAGCCCCGATGCAACGCCTGTAACGCTGCTTTTCATGGCCGAAAGCTCCTCCGCTTTCAGCAGAAAGGCTTTGGTGTTTGCCGAAAACTGCACATTCTGAGCAAAAAGGGGCATTGCAATGACATACATTGCAAGCAAAAGATAAATCCTAATTGTTTTCATACCTTATTCGTTTTTGAACAATTTTTTATGTCTGCGGATGAGGTACCACCGCCCCTCAATCCTGTTTTATTTTCTTTCTCATTCCCTGGTTTTCCCGGTGATGTCAACATCAACCAGGATCAGCCCTTTCACCTTTTTAAGCTTCACCAGTTTATAAACCGGTATCCTCACCGACATCACTCCGCCTGCATTTGTATTGATCTCTGTGCCGAATCTCTTCAGCTTTTTCAGGTCTATCTTTTCATTCACCTTCAGCATGGCCCCAACCAGAACCTTGCCGTTGCTTACGTTAACCCCAAACTCCTTTTGCAGTTCACTGATCTCTTTCTGTGAACCGGCTTTCAGTGTTTTATAACTTGCCAGCCGTTTAATAAAAAGCTGTGAAGAGGCAGAGAGCTGGACTTCCTGGGTAAAACATGCCAGTGGGAAAGCGATACATAGCTGAATGATCAGAAGTATGGAAATTCCCTTTATCCGTTTCATCTTAATACAATTGACCCATAAATATACAAGACTTTTTATGAAAGTCAACATCATTTTTTTCAGGTAATTCAAAACCGTCAGTATCTATATCCAGATCCATCCCAAAACCATTTACCCCGGGTTATTACAGTTTTTTCGAACCTAAACAGAGAGAGTTTTTTTATTATTACCCTCTTTTTTCAAATGCGGTGAACAGGATTAATTGTCAAATTTGTCCTGAATAGCCAACAAGTTCCTAAGATCAACGTTCAAGCCGATTGTTGTTCCTACCAAAGAATTATTATACAAGGATTTTAAAGAATCCAACTACACACCGGATAATATTACTCCTTCTTTCGCCAAGTTAAAATACTTAACCGCTTTGCGAAAGTCATTCGATTGGGATTCTAAGATGGCCGGCATCCAACCATAAGTAAAGTTGATACCGATAATCATACCGGCAACTTATTTGCCGATTTCTATCCCCGATTCATCGGGAGTTATCAACATTCAACAGAACTGACCTGTGCCACCCTTGCCAGCCGATATATCTTTGCTTCATCAAACACAAACAAAACAGAAAATGAAAGCATCAACGATCCTCTTAGCAGCAGCCCTGACCCTCTCAATGAATATTCTTTTCGCCAGTAATGACGGAGCCGTAATGAGTCGTGAAACCTCAAGCACTTTTACTTCACTGGCTCCCAGTACTCCCGCCGAAGCAACATTTGAAGAGATAAGCGATGCCACCACCACAATCGTTCTTGCTCCTGCAACTCCGATTGAAGCAGATTTCACAGATGCACTAACCGAATCAACCATAAATATCACCACACTGGCGCCAGTCACTCCCATTGAAGCAGATTTTGCTACAGATGATTAAACTACGAACGTCCGTGTTCTTTCACCTGTTACGCCCTCTGTTGCTGATTTTTCAGACGGGATCTAAACTCAAAACACAACTTGGATTACGAATTGAAGCCGCTCCTACCGGGTGGCTTTTTTATAAAGTACCGTATTCTGATCACAATGAATAACTTTGATAACCTTATCTCAAATTGAATATGAAAAAAGTAATGTGTGGTAACGAAATGGATAGAATGCCAAATTGGGCTTTCAAAATAATGTCCTTCATCTTTAGTATTGGAGATTTTTTCAAGTCTCCTGATCACAGGCTTGATGCATTCAACATCCGGAAAGGTCAAACCATTGTTGATTGGGGCTGCGGGACAGGCAGGTATCTCAAACAAGCCTCAGAACAGGTCGGTGACAGCGGAACTGTTTATGCTGTGGATATTCACCAACTTGCCATTGAGGCGGCTGCCACTGTTACAAAGAAATATAATCTGAAAAATATTCATCCTGTTCTCACCGATGGGAAATCGGTAAATATTCCACCTCAATCCGCTGATGTGGTCTATGCCCTGGATATGTTCCACATGGTAAGCGACGCAAAAGGGTTCCTGACAGAACTTTGCAGGATTACAAAACCGGATGGAGTATTATTTCTTGAAGACGGTCACCAATCACGAGCATTAGCGAAGCAGAAGGTCAATAATTCCGGATGTTGGGAGATAATAGCGGAGACCAATGTATACCTGAAATGCAGACCGATTAGCCAATCGATGTGAAAATCTGAGTGTTAGGAGCCACTGGCAGAACTTGGAAATTCTTTGCCCAACATGCCGCATCCAGAAACCATCAGGTCACACCGCAGGCCTGATGCTGTGTTGTATCCACTCGAAAAACAATTATTTTCAACAGGGAATAGCATTATGAAATTCAATATTCCCGCCTGTTTCTACCTCAGAATTTCAAAGAACGAACGATGTCTTTTTTTTCGAATTCTTCTCCCTTTGTTTTAATCCCCATAATACCACTTCCGGCCTACACCAAGGATTTCGTGCAACACGGTTTCATGCCGGGCTTGCGCCGCACGAAGCCTTATTTATTAGTCACTATTTATTTTTTCACTCTTGATTTAACAGCAAGTTCTAATCTCATGAGGGGTTAGTTCCCCGTTGCTTGCTGCGAGGTCCTTCGTTATTACATGTAATTTTTTTTCGCGGCGTAGATCATTTCGGTTTACCAACAACTGACTGTGCACGTGAGGTCGTCTTCTTTAAAGACTTTAGTTCTGTCTCAATCAGGTCCCTTTCGGCATCGGTCACTTTCACAAAGGAGTCGGTATTGACGGCCTTCCACTGGATTTTTGAAGTTTCAGGAATCACAGGGAACGAATATCCAATTACAAATTTTACAAGGTACGGGATCAAAAGTCACGGAATCCTGAAAAGTGAGCAGCTTTTCGTTGTTCACTTGTTGGTTTTTTCCCTTCACCCGCCTTTTCTCAGCCGCTCCAGGATCTCGAAGACGGCCGGGCAGGTGGCGCTGTTCTTCAGGGTCAGTGTCAAAACCTGGTAGATCCTGGGGCGGTCGGTATGGGGATACTCCCGACAGGCCCTGGGCCGGGTCTCGTAAATGGCGCAGCGGTTATCGCTTTCCAGAAAAGGGCAGGGCATATGCGCGAAGATATAATCTCCATCTTCATCCAAAACCAGATACTTTTCCACAAACATTGAAGGTTTTATTCGCAGGAAGGCCGCGATCCGTCTGACATCGGCATCAGTCACCCGGGGACCAAGAGTGCGGCAGCAGTTGGCACATTCGAGGCAGTTGATCGATGAGAATACCGCCTCATGAAGGGCATGCACCCGTTTGTCGAGTTTACGGACGTCACCGGTGGAGAGGCGTTTTACCAGGGCAGTGTGCTCCTTGCGCGATGTTTTGGCCATTACAGACAGTTTGCCGGGGTCGATCATGGCAGTGGGGTGAAATGCCCGATCCATCGCTTCGATTCAGCGACAATGGTTGCGGGGTGTCAAAAGTAGTTTATTCCCGGTTGTTCTTCAGCGATCCGGTTGAACTTTCGTGTTAATCTGCAGAGAGGTACATTCATCCGGACTTGATTTTGGTTTTTGCAGGTCGTATTTTTGTAATAACCCCGCTTTGGCAAGAATTTTAAGTTATGGATTCCGACACATACGAAGACATACTTTACGACCATCGTATTCTCTGCTGGTCGGCCAGGATCTTCGGAACGATTGAGGTGGTTTTGTTTATTTATATGACCTTCGTTGAGTTCAAGGAAGAAATAAATAACCACAACGCTTCTCCGTTGCTGACCCTGATCAATGGACAGTATTTCCTGGCAGTCACACTGACGCTCGCTTTTATCGGCCTTATTATTGCCTATTGGAAAGAGGGATTGGGAGGGGGGATCACACTCATCAGCCTGATCGTGCTGTTTATCGGCTGGTCTGATTTCCACATCGGTTTTATCTTAGGCATGGGAGTGATTTCTATCCCTTCCATCTTATATGTTGCATATTGGCTGAGGGTCTACCTGGCCGTGAAGAAAGCCGAAAAGGGTCAACCAACAGAAAGCTCCTGATCAGCTGTTTTTACTCGAGCAATTAATGCGGGGATTACCGGATCGGCGTTTCAGGCGATCACTCAAATTTTTTGATAATGAGAATAAGTTGTGAAACCAGTCCAGCAGATCTCTATATGATCAGGCTGGGAAACGGAGGAAACAGATATTCATTCAAGTTGATCGTCAGATTGTCAAAGGGTCACCAGAAACATGTTTATCGTGATACCTGCCGGCTCAACCCTCGTGATACCATTTGATCCGGTTCGATGCGTGCATAATCAGGGCAAGGATTACAAACATTCCGATGCTTCCGGTCAGCAGCGCATAATCCTGTAATTGTAAAATGGTGAACAGGAACAGGTACAAGCCTGTTTGCAATAAGATCACCCACACTGCCATTCCGGTGTTCCGAAGGATCGTGAAGGCATACCATGAAATCAGGAGCGTGACGGCCACGGCCGAGATCAGGTAAGCCAGGTTGAATCCAATCTGTTCGCCGATGGAGGTCAGTAGGGCGTAAAAGATGAGCAGGGCAAAGGCGACCAAAGCGTACTGGAAGGGATGGATACGCATACGGCTTTTCTGTTCGATGAACAGAAAAACAATGAAGTTAAGTGCTATGAACAGGATGGCGTACTTTACCGAGCGCATCGACTTTTGGTAATGATCAACGGGGATGAGCAGTTCGACCCCGAATGTTGCATCGTGTGTGTTATATTTTCGGTCGGCCCATTGCTGAGGGAAGTTGCGGTTCAGGTGGGTAACCTGCCAGTCGGCGGAAAATCCTTTTGCCGAAACCTGGCGGTTGACCGGCAGGAAGCCCCCCGTGAATCCCGGATGGGCCCAGTCGGATCGGAGCATGACTTCAGAGGTTTTTCCGAGCGCCTCCACCGAAAGATCTTCCGAACCGTTGAGAACCAGTTCGATCTCGAAGTTCAAAGGCTGTTTCAGGTCAAAGGAAATGTATTTTATCGTGATCCCCGAAGGGAACAGGTCGGTATCGGCAACGCCCGGTTCAACCGGGTATTTACTGCCATTGATGATCAGTTCCGGCAGGTTTTTAATACCCCGCATATCTGAAATACCCAGTGTAAAATAGGCTGCACTCCAGTTGTACCGGGCATTCTGAAGGTCAAGCAGGGAAACATCCGGGGGGGCAAAAGAGCCTTTTAACCGGAGTTTACCTTCGTAAACAACTACCGTGTAAATCCCGCGTTTCCTCGTTTCGGGATAAAGTGTTCCATCCATATTTAAAGTTGCCGGAAGGAAATGCGCCAACCCGTGCTGTTCGGAAGAGACCTTGTTATCCGTGCCCGGTTTATCGACCGAAAAAGGTACATTCAATACGGGACCGGCAACCACCTGTTTACTTCCCCATTGGGCGTACAGTTCATTTTTCACTTTTTCACTGAGGGTCATCCGTTCCTGGATTATTTCCCGGATCAGAAAGGATGGAATAAGCAGCAGAATGGCCAGGAAGGCCACAATGATCATCTTAACACCGTAACTGTTAAGGAATTGTTGAACACTTTTATTTTCCATGATGTTTGTTATAAAAGTACTTTGAAATGCAAAGTTAATAATGAAAAAAATTATTTTTGGTTTATGAGTTTTTCAAGAGCCGCCAGGTGCCGGCGAAACAATTCCCGGCCATGTCCTGTTGCTTTATAGCTTGTACTGGTTTTTCGGCCGATAAATTGCTTCGAAACCACGATAATTTCCTGTTGTTCCAATGCTTTCAAATGGCTGGCCAGGTTCCCGTCGGTCAATCCAAGCAATCCCTTCAGCGTATTAAAATCGAGCGTGTCATTGACCATAAGTGCCGACATGATTCCCAGCCTGATGCGGCTTTCAAATACTTTCTGCAGGTTTGAAATGGGATTCTTCACCGGGTTCTGGATAATGTTGAATGATTGAAAACGAAATATTTTTAAAATTCCGACTACACAACTTTTTTTTGCCGTTCGTACCTGTAATACATGATGGAACCGTAAAGCAGGTGCATTAGTCCGAAACCGATGGTCCAAACCAACAAACCCTGACTGACGAAGACCCCGGCCAGAATTCCCAGGACAATTTCGGTAAGTCCCAGGTAATGAATTTCGCTGAAGGTAAATTTCCCGGCATTAACCAGCGACAGGCCATAAAAAATCAGCATCACAGAAGCGACCAGTTCCAAATGGTTTCGTAACGTCAGGATCAGGATAAAAATTCCGCCTGTGAGAAGTGGAATGGCCAGGTGAATGATCAGCCGACGGGTTGTGGGGGTCCAGACCGGCTGACCGGCCTGTCGGGCCTTTCTCCTTGAAAAACAGGCAGCCCCCAGGATTGCAGCTACCAGAACAAGTATCGCATCCAGCGAAAGATACAGTCCAATGCCTGAAGTTATCGAAACATCTGTACTGCGCAGGAATTCACCGAATCGTTCCTTATCCGAATTAAAAATATAAAACCAGGCAAAAAATGCCCCGATCAGCGCGCATAAACCCGCGAAAATACCCGCTAATCCACTCAACGATAAAAACCTTGACGACCGTTCCATAATGTCGCGGATGGCCCGGAGGTCGTTATTGGGGTTGGTCGATTCTGATTCCATTTAAAAGTACTTTGAACTGCAAAGTTAAAAATAAAAATCAATTAACAATGGAATCAAAAAATTTCATGATGAATTATTTAAAATCGGGACAGGTTCGCAACAAAGAATTGCTATTCCTCCTGCCATCAATGAATCTCAAAGGGGAAACACCTTGCATTTTCAAAAAGTTGCAGGATAACCCCGGGACTGTGACAGGATGGTTCAGATACGAATACGTCAAACTTTAACGATTTTAATGCTACCGGTGAAAGACCCTCCATCGACCTTTAGAATATAGACGCCCGGTGGGATAGCACGGTTTTCGTTTTCAAGAACGACCGGTATATCCTGTTTCCCATTTGGTAGTGTGCCCTGAAAAATAGTTTGAACCGGTGCTCCATTCATTCCGGTCAGGGTTATCGAAACAGGACGTTCTGTCGGGAGGTAAAAACGAAGACTGGTCTGGTTTTGAACAGGATTGGGAAAGGCCGATAATACCATTTTCTTCGAATTTCCGGCCGGGGGAATTCCGGTGAGAATATCGTCAAGATTGGCCTTGTAAGAGGATAATCCATAAGTTCCGGCAACGATGGTCCGGGTGGGTTCATGGATTTTCAATGCACAGATGGCAACCGCGGGAAGTCCGTCCCAGATCCACGACCAGCTTTGACCGTCGTTGATGGTGCCATATAAACCCGCATCGGTTCCCACGATGATTTTCCCGGGAAAATCCGGATCCAAAGCAAGATCATTTACCGGCAATTCAGGCAGATTTCCACTGATATTGGTCCAGGTTTGTCCCAGGTCAACCGATTTAAAGACATGCGGGAGGGGTTCATCCCAGCGGAATCCCGACAAGGTTACATAAATGGTCTGGGCGTCGATAGGGTCGGCTTTGACCCGGGTAACCCATCGTTCGGGAAGCCCGGCCGAAATGTTTTGCCAGGTAAGTCCGCCGTTTGTTGAAACATGCACCAGTCCATCCCCCGATCCGGCAATGACAATGGATGGATTGACCGGTGAAACATCGATCGTGGTCAGGGTATAGAAATAATGATCAATACCATGTGTGAGATCATCGCTTACAGATTGCCAGCTATCGCCGTAGTTGGTGGTTTTCCAAACACGATACGTCCCGAAATAGAGGGTGGACGAAGACTGCGGATCCATGGCCAATGGCGCAGACCAGTTGACGCGGTCGCCCGACATCGGACCCGAAATATAGTTCATGTTGTATCCTCCGTCATCCGACCTGAAAAGATTTCCGTACTGGTACTCGCAATAAATCCTGTTTGAATTGGTATAATCTACCAGGCAGTACATACCGTCACCGCCGAGAATCGGTTCCCAGGTGTTGATGCCCCCGTCCCAGGTACGGATAGTATTGTTATCCTGGGTTCCCCCGTAAATCCGTTCCGGTGTCAGGTAGTCGATGTCGATGGCGTAAAATTGGGTGAGCGGCAGGTTATTGATTTTGTTCCAGATGGTTCCATTGTTGGTACTGCGGTAGAATCCCCCATCATTGCCCTCCAGAATGCTGGTACCCGTGAAAAACATAGCGTGATGGTCGACGTGAATCCCGGAATTGGAGATATCAATCCAGGAGCTGCCACCGTTTTCGGTTCGGTACAGCGACACCCCCATTACGAAAACCCTGTCGGAATTAGCAGGATCGATTCGGATCTGTCCGAAATACCATCCGAAATTGCTGTTCATTCCGTTCAGGCTCCAGTCGTTGGTGCGGGTCCACGATGCTCCTCCATTATTGGTTTTGAACACCCCTACTTCTTCATTATCCAGGTCGTAAAAAGCATAGAGAATTTCGGGATTGGAGCGTGAGATATCGATCCCGATCCGGCCGACATTATCACCGGTAAGCAGGCCGTTGGTCAGTTCATTCCAGGTGGTTCCGCCGTCGGTGCTTTTCCAGATGCCGGAAGTTTCGCCGAAGGATCTGCGATACGTGAGACCCCTGGTACGTTCCCACATGGAGGCATACAAGATCATAGGATTCGCAGGGTGTTGCACGATATCAATGGCTGATGTACTATCGGTCAGGAATAAGACCCTGTCCCAGGTCTGGCCGCCATCATTGCTTCGGTAAACGCCTCTTTCATCGTTGGTGGAGAACAGATTTCCACAGGCGGCGACAAAAATCCGGTCGGAGTTGGAGTAATCGACCAGAACTCTTCCGATATAAGCAGAATTGGTCAAACCCATGTGTTGCCAGGTTTCACCTGCGTCGGTTGAGCGGTAGATTCCGTTTCCGAGAAAGCTGAAACTGGATGAGTTGGCTTCACCGGTACCACACCAGATGGTATCAGGATGGTGGGGATCAACCGCGATATCGCCAACAGAGATGACCGGAACATCATCGAACAGGTTTGTCCAGGTATTCCCTGCATCGGTAGTTTTAAGGATTCCGCCGGTTGCTCCGCCAATATAAATTATTTGCGAGTTTTCCGGGGAACATTCCACATCGGTGATCCTTCCCCCGATGTTGTCCGGCCCGGTGAAAGTCCATGGATTGGTTCGGTTTAAACGGGTTTTCATCATGACCCGGGTCTGTTGCACTGCATCCAGGTATGCAACCGGGTTGATCCTGCCATAGGGATAGGTGCGCTGCAGGGCCATCCAGTCGGAGGGTTTGAGATTTGGGGTCTTCCATTTTTCAGTTTGCTTCCGGGTTGGCAAAACCAGGAAAACGATGATAAAAATCATAACTGCGGTCAGAAGAAATCCGGTTCCAAAAAGTATCTTGGCACGCCGGTTATTTTGTGTATTCATTTTACAAGATATTGATGGAACTAAAATACATGTAATTTTCGAATCGGATATCGAAATATTTCCCGGAATTAATCTGAAAACAAGGTCACCCGCTACTGTTTCATAAACAGGATCGGTCTTAAAGCATCAGGAATCAGCAGGCTGGCGATTATCAGGCCGTGTTTTTAACGAGAACGCTACTCTTTCTGGATCTTCCTTTGACATCATGGTCAAAAACTGCTTCTGGACATCGATCACCAGCAGTGCCGGTTTCATGACAATTTTATCCTTTGTATCGGATTGTGCTGCCAAGCATTAGACAATCAATGCCAAAGCAAACAAAGGCAATAATTTTTTTAATCGCGTAAGGGTTTGTACAAAGTTAAAAATCCAAATTTCCAGAGATCCGCTTTGTACCAGTTCCGAAGTTTATTGGAAGATAATATAAAGCTTTACCACCTGTCCTGGCTGTGTAGGTTGTCCGGGATTTATTCTCGCAACGATATCATCTTTAACCCCCTGAACGGCTCCCGGGATTCCCATCTGGCAGGATCCTCCGGGTTCAACCTGAAAATCCTGGGACTGGGTATAACCATCCGAACCCACCATGGAAAGACGGACAGGCACTGTTCCGGTTCCTACATCACTGAGGGTTGCAACTATGGTATAGCCGTTTAATGCAACCGGTGCTTCCGGCGATGTATAAACGGTTGAGAAGGTGGCATTGGCTTCATAGAAAAATTCGACATCGGACAACGACGGGCTTGCGGGCAGAAATTTAACCTGTTTTGATTGTGCGGGTAAGGTAGGGTGTTGTGCTGTGATGGTAATGTTGACCTCGGTAGCGGAATAAATATCTACAACATAAGAACCTACTTTATATACCGTATTAGCACGACAGAGCCACACATAAGCAGTTAGGATGACCTCACAGGCAGCAAACCCGACCCCGGTCGGTGCAAATGCTCCGCAAATGGTCTCTTTTGCAAGGCCAATCGGGATAGAACCGTAACAAAGTTTATTGAACAGGCTATAGGCTGCGGCTTTGAATCCGGAAGGAGGAGGCGGAGCGGGATTGTCGGGCATGGAATACCCCCAAACGCCATCCGTATATCCCGGTTTCACTTGCACGGCGCCTTTCTTCCCCTCATTGGTAACATATGTTGCGCTCATAGTAATACCTTTTACAAAACTGCCTCCGGTGCCATAGGTGGCAGTAATGACGGCTTCGATGGCGTCGGAAGCTTCAGGCCTGAATAAATTTGCCGCCGATCCGGAAGATTGTGAATTCTGAACCCGCACCGGAGGGATTTCAACCTTGTTTCTCATCGGTCCTGTTACAGGAGATTTCTTTTTCCCGCAACCACAGTCGCCGGTTAATTTGACATTCTTTGGATTAAACGACATCTGGTAAGATCCAAGGGTGTCGGGTAATGTAAAACGCACCACCGTGGTGGTTTCATTTACATAAGTAAACGACATGATGCCCAGGTTAGGATTACTGATTTGACTGACAGTGCCATCCGGATTAAAATCCATCAACAACCTGTGATCAGGATTCATATCTGCGGCATCAACCAGTGCCTGCGTTACCGTAAGCGGTAATCCGGTAGCATCTTTGGTTCCCATAAGGATAATTTTTCTGCCTGCACTATCAACTTCCAGGATCTGATTATCCTCCGGATTGGAATAGATTGTTTCGGTGTACTCTTTCGGTTCCTCGTTCTCATTGTCTGAATTCTTTTTACAGCCAAAAATCAGGAAGACCGTGATCAACAATGAAATCATTACAAAATAACCGCGTCTTGTTTTCATAAATTGCGTTTTTTGGGGTTAGATATTTCTGCTGTTATAGCAATGATGCCTCTCAAAGATAATCACACCACACCTCAAATCCAAATTTTGTTTAGATAAAGTTAAATTAGTACATGTTTAAAAATATTCCGGACGTTGAAAGATCAGAATAAATTCACTCCTTCTCATGCCGTTCCTCCCTGTTGATTCAGGTTCGAATCGGAACAAATTAAGTGTAATTTTGATATTGCAAATGGTCCGAAAAAGTCAGTTTGGCAGAATCCTGTTAACAGTTGAGACCTGGGCATCAAAACAGCCTGCAAGAATTCTGACAGTTTTATATTTTGTAAAGTACCTATTCAGCATTTAGTCATGACCTCCTCTTTTAATATGATGGCAAAGCCTGTTGGCGCCCAATGTAATTTAAATTGTGTTTATTGTTATTACCTTGAAAAGGAAAAACTTTATCCCGGTGAGCCTTCATTCTGGATGATGAATGAAAAGATGTTGGAATCTTTTATTGCGCAGGTAATTTATTCCAGCAGAGAGCCGGTCGTTTATTTTGCCTGGCATGGCGGCGAACCGATCCTCCGGGGTCTTGATTTTTATAAAAATGTCGTTCGCCTGCAAAAAAAACATGGCGGGGGAAGAAGGGTTGAAAATTCACTTCAGACCAATGGGACCTTGCTTACGGATGAATGGTGCAGGTTTTTTAGTGATAACCGGTTCCTGATCGGTATTTCCCTTGATGGGCCTGAGCATTGTCACGATCATTACAGGATGACCAGGCACGGAGCAGGTAGCTTTGCCCGGTGTATGAAGGGGTTGGAACTATTGGTGAAACATAAAACAGAGTTCAACACGCTGACGGTTATCAATGATTATAATTCGAAATATCCCGAAGCGGTTTACCGGTTTCTGAAGCAGATCGGCAGTCGTTATATTCAATTTTTGCCGGTGGTCGAGTGGGTTAATCCCGGGGCTGGGCCTCAGGAACTCAGCAAACTTCCGCCCGAATCGGGAAAAACCGCTGAAGTGACCGATTGGACAGTCGATCCTGTTGATTACGGGAATTTTCTGATTACGGTTTTTAAAGAGTGGGTCAGAAAGGATGTCGGTGATTATTTTGTACTCACATTCGAATCTGTTTTGGCAAATTGGATGCGGGTACCCCCTTCGGTTTGTGTTTTCGCCGAAACATGCGGTCATGCGGGTGTCGTTGAACATAACGGAGACGTATACTCCTGCGATCATTATGTGTTTCCTTCTCACCGGCTTGGAAACATCCTGGAAGATTCCGTTCAAACCCTGATGGGATCTCCGTTTCAGGAGCAGTTTGGAAGGAATAAGAGGGACAAACTTCCCGGTTTTTGCCGGGGATGCAACTATCTTGATCTGTGCAACGGCGAATGCCCCAAAAACCGCATTGCAATCACACCCGAAGGAGAAGCGGGGTTAAACTACCTTTGCAAGGGGTTAAAGAATTTTTTCGCTTATTCGGAACCCTATTTTGATTTCATGGCCAATGAATTGAAAAACCACCGTCACCCTTCAAACGTGAGAAAGTGGGCCATGGAGCGGTAAGCCGCGTATTTTTAACAGAATCATTAGAAAATCGCCCCTTATGCTCCGGAGCATTGCAGTACATACGGGAATTATCGTATCAGGATCATCTTTTTTACCTCCATTTGATCCTTATATTCAAGCATGACGCAATAGACCCCTCCCGTCAATCCTGAACCATTATAATTATATTGATGGAAGCCTGGTTTCAGTACATGATTTTCCAACACGTTTATTATCCTGCCCGTCATGTCTGTAACTGTTAAACGTACCGGTCCGGTTTCCGGGATTAAAAAGGAAATTTGGGTTTGCAAAGTGAAGGGGTTAGGCCGATTCTGGAGAAGCATTACCTCATTGTTGAATTCCTGTAATTGTTCCATCCCGACGGCATGCGCAAGTTCTGCCTTAAGCGAATCGTTTTTCTGCCGGAGTTCTTCAGTGGTCCATCCGGGAACCGTAACGTCATCGCGGATCTCACCGGTTGCAAAATCGACCAGATTGGTCTCTTCCGTCGGATCCGAAATCAGACAGTACAATTCCCATTCATCCTGCTTTATACCCTTCGGATCGATGTACTGAACAATTTTCCAGTCACCCGTACAAAATGCCCTCGGATTATTAGGCTGCCGCACGGTCCCGGTATCCAGAGGGTATCCCAGTGTAATCGTCGAATCAACCCTCGACAGGAACAAGTCATAGGCTGCTTTTTTATAATTACCGGGGTTTACTGTACCCAGTTCTGTGATCATATCGCTTCCCATGAACAGAACACCGGTTCGCGGATTTCCGTCATTTCCGATAATGGGTCCCTGGCTGGTCCCTGTTATATAGGGGGAGAGGTCAACGCCCGCAAAGGGCTGAACAAAAGTATTCCGGTGCTGTGCTGCCAGCATGTTTTGAATACGATCTTTTTGAATTCCGGCAAGTCCAAGAAGGGTCGGCACAAGATCGATAGAACTTGTGGGCTGCGTGATCAGGCGCATCTCTTGTTGGTCCGGGTTTACCAGCGGAGAGGAAATAATCATCGGAACCCTTATCGACTCTTCATAGGCATTGTGCCATTTTTGAATGATACCCCCATGGGATGAAAGCATATCTCCATGATCTGAAAGAAAAACGATCAGGGTGTTGCCGGTCAGATTATTGCTATCAAGAGCCTGCAGGATTTTCCTGATCTGCAAATCGGCAAGATATTCGCAATAAAGGTAAAACTGGTTATAACTCAACGACCATGCTGACGCCTGATCACCCTGGAGCTGAAAGGGATGGGTGGACCTGAAGGGAAGTCCTTTTTGAATATAGTTATAGTCGATGGTAGCGCCCCAGCTTAACCCCCATTTCAACGCATAGTCCTGCTGGCATTGTGGTTTGCTGTTGAGAATTTCAAGGTACGATGGAGGCAGGGCGCTGTTGTTCTGGGGAAAGCCATCGGGATTCAGATCTACCCTGAAAATCCGGGTAACGGTATCCCCGTTAACGATCATGGTCACGGTGTCGGACCGGCTTTTCTCTCCCTGGGCCGGGATGGTGGGAATCTGAGGAAAAATACTCCATGGGACAACCCCGGTATTTCCGGGTGGAACAATCCAGTTGATCGGCCAGGCACTTATGTCGTGGGGATTTACAAGCGATGCTACGGTCAACCAGGGGGTCGTAATGGTGTCGTTCCCTTTCTTGCTAAGAAAGTCAACAACGTTTTCGGTAAATACTACATCGCGAAAAACACCCAGGTTGTTTGAGGTGCCCCCATGGGGTTCAGGATAGGAACTTTCCCAGTCGGAAAATCCCCACGGGTCAAGATATTCAGGTGGTTCGGCTTCTGAAACATGCCATTTGCCAAAGTAATGGGTTGTATAACCTGCTGCCCGGAACCAGTCACCGATGGTCGGGGTCCCTTCTGGATCAAGAAACGGCACATCTTCAGCCGATTTATAAAGTCCGTCGGTCTGTGTAACGCCTGTTACATTCGGATACTGACCGGTCATAATGCAGGCCCTGCTTGGAACAGAGGCGGCAGAGGCGGTGTAATGTTTTTGCAACACAACGGCATTTTGCCGTAGCCGCAACAATCCGGGAAAATATTTGGTGTAGGGATTTTCGGGCGAAAGAGGCCGGAATCCCAGTATTTCCTTGAATCCCTGGAATGCTCCCTGGTAAGGGTCATAACCCTCTGGTGGAATTTGCATCTGATCGACCATGATTACCAGGATGTTCGGCGGAGACTCCTTTGTTTTTCCTTCCGGAATTGCTTCACGAAACCCTGTGAGTGCCGTTACAACAAGAAGAGAGGATGGAAGGGCGAAAAGGGTTCTGGCTGAAAGTTTTTTCATGTATAAATGATTTTGTCAAGACCTTTTTTTGGTTTTTGTGATCATTCAGATTATCAGAAATCACAAAGAGTAAGGTAAATGCAACAATGTAAAAATAATCCCGGTTGTCACAAGCCCGGATATTCCATCAAATCAATTATAAAAATACTGAGAATATTCCAACTGAACCATCAACCGTTAAAGTTTCCCGATTAAAGATAAACATGTTAACTTTGTACATTAATTAAAATACTAATGAAACCGATAATTCGAAATATCCTTGCAATCGTTGCCGGTATCGTTGCCGGGGGAGTCGTCAACATGGGTTATTTGGCGGGCAGGTTGGTTTCCGGAAGAAAGTAACCAAAAACAGAGGCGTGCGTCCAAAGATCCAAGACGTTTCCATTGCAATCTGCTAGAGAGACAATTATAATGGATATTCCAAATGACAATTAAAATCAAACTAATACAAATGAGAACACTGATATTTTCCGGAGCGGCTTTTCTGATGTTGCTCTGCATGATCCCGGTTAACATGATGGGACAGGGGAACCAATCGACCGGTATTCCCCAGAGGATAAAAAATTGCGATACCCTGGTGTATTACGGATTGGATATATCGCATGTAAGGGTGACTGATGTTGACAAAATTCCCCGAAGCCTGAATTACAGCAAGGTCTATCCTGCAGCATGGGTTCAATATCTTGAAAAAGAGCTTTCGCCGTATGATGACGTAAGGCGTGAATTGAAAAACTATGGATTTGTTTATGTCCCGGATGAAGTTCAACGTAAAACCCGATTCGTTGTTCCTGATTTCATCATTGGTAAGGATTATACTTTTCCGTCCGACACGGTTCAAAAGGCAGTAAGCTCATACCGGTTGACCCGGCAAACGGGAACGGGATTGGTAATCATTGCCGAGAATTTCAATAAACCCGACGAGGTTTCCACGGCCTGGGTGACCTTCTTCGACATCCACACGCGTGAGATTATCTGGGCAGTTAAGGTTACCGGACCTGCGCGCCACATGGGTTATACTGCACACTGGGGGTCAGGATTGGAAGATGGCGTGAGAGAATTCCTTAAAAGTTACTTCTGAATCCCTCTTACATCTTACCATTACCTGTAGGTTCCGGTAGTCTTCCGGTATTCGGCCATGTGAGTAAAGTATCCGAACCGGGCTTCCGAAAGATCGTCGTTTGTCTTTTGCAGAATTGCCTGAGCTTCCAGCAGGTCGGAAACATTGTTAATCCCGGCACGGTAATTATTCCCGGTAATCTTTAAATTTTCTTCAGCCTGTCTGACAGCCTCTTCGCCGATTTTTATCTGCTGATAAGCTTCGATCACGTTACTCCATGCATTTTCCATTTCCAGATTCAGCATTTCGGCTGTGTATTTTACCTGGTTAGCAGCGATCTCTTCTCTCAGCTTTTGTTCTTTCAGTTCGTGGGAGGCTGCCCACCAATCCGAAAGGGGAATATTCAGGGAACCAAATGCCATCAGGTTATTGTTCCAGGAGTTGCTCATATTATAGGAGAATGCACCGACACCTACCCCGAGCTCCGGAAGGTACTTGCCCAGTTTCATCCGGTATTGAAGGTTTTCGGCCTTGACTTTGTCCTGGATTAAAAGATATTCTTCCCTGTCGGATACCGCCGTCTTATGATCAACACGGAATCCGGCCGGTTCAATGATTGGTACAAGCGTATCTGAAACATTCATGAGCGAATCGTACGGGATCCCCAGATGCTGGCAAAAGGCCATGATCGACATCCGTATCCCGTTGTTGAGCTTCAACCGGTTCAAATCAAGCTCACTTTGTTTGAGCGTGACTTTAAGTACGTCGTTATAATTTACAAGTCCGGCCTGTTGGGCTTTATTCACATCTTTTTTCAAATTCCTGAGCAAACTGTCGTACCGGTCGATTGTCTTCAATTTTTCCTTCAACGTCAGGATCTGCCAGTACTTTTTCTCGGTTTCCAGAAGTACCTCATTTGTGGAAAGGGATTGTTTCCTTGAACTGACATCATACCCAAGACGGGCCAGTTTGTTACCAAAATATATTCTTCCCCCGGTGAAAACAGGTTGTGTCGCAGTCACAAAACCCGTCGTCAGTTTATCAAGCAGCGACATTGAGATCCCGGGAAAATATGCAAATTGGGTTGCAAACGGGAGGGTAGAAGGATTGCCGTTATAGACCGGCAGATTTCCCCCCGGAATCTCAAGTTCGATCAGGGGTTTGTTGAATCTGACAGCCAACGCGGTTGCGCTGACCGAAGGAAAATACTTTGTAAATGCTGCTTTTCTGACCTGCCTGGAGGATTCCACCTCGAGGATCCCGTTCTGAATCCGGATGTTGTTTTGCAGGGCCAATTGCTTGCATTGATCCAGGGTATAAACTTTCTGGCCATGGGTGACAATCGTAAATCCTGTGATTATAGCAACCGAAACAATGGCAGTCTTCAATGAGACACCCGAGCCCTTAATGCGGTTTGTCATCGGCCGATCTTCATGCTTGTACAAGGTCCAGTAAAGAACAGGTAAAATATAAAGGGTGAGAAACATGGCGACGATAAGCCCGAAACAGATCACAGTTCCCAGCGGCCCCCAAAGCAACGACCTGCTGATGATCATCGGAATAACACCTACTGCTGCCGCTGCTGAAGTTAAAAATATGGGGCGCATCCTTCGCTTACCTGCTGCCAACGCCGATTCATAAACCGTCATCCTTTGTGATTTCCTCAAATCGATCAGATAATCAATCAGGATGATTCCGTTTCTGACCACCAATCCGCAAAGGCTGGTTATTCCCAGGAAAGAAGTCAGACTGAACGGATATCCCATCAGATACAGTCCGATTGCTGCCCCGGGCAGCGTCAGGAGCATGGCCGACATGATAAGCAGGGCACGTCTGGTTTTTTTAAATTGCACTAAAAGGATGAAGAAGATAATTACGATACTTATTGCCAGCGCATAGGTCATTGGCGTGAAAACCTCTGCCTGTCCTTCATATTCTCCTCCGTAGCTGATCGTAGTTCCCTCCGGCAGCTTCAGTCGGTCGATCTGGGGTTTTAGTTCGTTAAACACGGAGGATGCCACAACTTTACTATCGTTATCAACCATGATGGTCAGGGTACGCACACCGTTCCGGTGTACGATTGTTCCCTCGTTCCAGTCGGGTGTAAATGTGGAGAACGATCGCAAGGGAATTGCCCGGAAGCTTACCGGCGAAGTTATATATTGATCCTCGAGAACGCGTATGTCTTTAGGCCCTTTTGTCTCCTGCGTCAGCATCACTTCAACGGGATAGTCATCCTCCCAGATTGTCGTAAGGGGGATACCGTCGAGCCCGACCATGAGGGAGGTCGCGATAAAACCCTTACTATAACCCAGGCGATTGGCTTTATCGCGATCAAGGTTCACGGTAATTCCGGTTCTCTTTTGATCCCAATCATCATGAATCCAGGTAATATGTTTGTTTTTTTTCAGAATTTCACGAATTTGTTCCTGAACCAACCTGATATCCCTGATCGAATCGGATGAAATTCTGATCTCGATTGCTTCTTTATTGGGTTGCAGGGCAAGTTCCTTCATCTTAACATGGGCATCGGTAAAATATTCTGCATATTTTTCGCCGTATTCCGCGATAACCTCGATGGTTGCTTTATTTGATACCGTATTTACCAGGAGCTGTCCGAAATTGGTTGCGGGCATTTGCGGTGCATAAACCGTATGAAACCGGGGGGAACTGGTGCCGATAAAGCTGGTGACGTTGGTGACCCGTTTATCCTTTTTCAGAATAACCGCCATGGAATCGACGACTTCTGCTGTTCGTTCCAGAGAAGTCCCGGAGGGCAGGTAAATTTCGACAGGAAACTGGTTTCTTTCAACCGTCGGGAATATCTGCCGGTCCAATCCCGCTAAAAGAAACAGCGCTAAGAGAACAGAAATTATTCCGGTTCCAATGGTTATCCAGGGATGTTTAAAAGCTTTTTCGAGCGATTTATCATAGGCATTTTGCAGAATTTCCAGGAAGGACTTTTTCGAAGAAGCCGGATTGGTTCTTTTTAACCCTTTTTTGATAAAACTGTAGTTCAAATAGGGCACTAAAAACACTGCGACCAGGATTGAAACTGTCAGGGCAACTCCCACAACAACAGGTATGGTTTCGGTAAATTCACCGGCAGCGCCGGTCAGAAACAGGTTAAGCGGGAAATAGGCCGCGAAAATGGCTAAGGTAGCCGCAACGATCGGTGTAAACAATTCACGTGCGCTGGCAATGGCTGTATGCCAGGGGGAGCCGCCCCTGTCGAGCCGGGTTACATAGTTGTCGATGATCACGATGGAATTGTCCACGATCATCCCCAGAACAACGATCAGGGTTGCCAGTGAGACGGTGTGAAGTTCGATATGGAGTGCGTACAGAATGCCCATGGTGACCAGAACAGAGACCGGAATGGTCACGGCAGCCACAGAGGAGATCCTGAAAGGCAACAGGATCATGGTGACCAGAATGACTGCAACAATGGCGATCAAAAACTCCTTCATGAAGTTGCTGATCGAATCCTGGACATATTTTGGCAACTCGGATATTTTTGACACGGTTATCTCTTTCGGGCACCCCTTTTCAAACCGTTTCAATGCCACTTCTACATCTTTACCAAACTGAACAATATTATTCCCCGGTTGCATTTCCAGTGAAACCAGCACGGTTTTCATCCCGTTCTGCCTGATATAATTATCGGGATCCGCCAGTTTGCGTTCAATCGTTGCGATGTCTTTAAGCCGAATCACATTACCGGCAGGATCCGCGTAAACAATTTGTTCGGCCAGATCGTTTTCGGAGGCAAAGCTGGCCGGCAGATGCACTGCCAGATCGTGTTTGCCATCTTTAAGTACCCCGGCGTAATTCACCATCCCGTTCAGTTGATATGAACCGAGCAACGAAATTGTTTTGATGCTGTACTCGTTCAGAAGTTCTGGTTTGACATTGACAAAGATTTTTTCCTTTTGGATTCCATACCGTCGAATTTTGGAAGTAGTAGGTATTTTTCGGCATTCTGCCTCAAGCCTTTTTACTTGTTCTTCAAGGTCTTTATAACTTTTTGATTCGGAGGAGAGGGTGATCAGAATTGCTGAAGTATCACCAAAGTCAGAATTCGCAATCAATGCCAATACCCCTGAAGGAAGTTTCATTTTCAATTCGTTGAGCCCATGCCTGATCTTTGACCAAAATTGATCGGAGTTGGTCACCTGGTCGGTCAATTCAACAAATATGTACATGATTCCTTCCTTCGAAAGCGAATAGGTTTTTTCCTTGTTTACCTCCTTATAGCTGTAAATATAGTTCTCAACCACCCGGGTCAGTTGTTCTTCGACCTCGGCCGATGTTGCACCGGGATAAATTCCAACTATGACGCCCTGTCGGATCGTGAACTGGGGATATTCATTGCGCGGCATACGAATCAGTGCAATCACACCCATTATCATCAGAACCAGTACAACCAGAATGACGATCGTATGATTTCGCATGCAGGCCGCGATAAAATCAATTTTTACGCGTTTCATCTCAAATTTCAATTAGACTGTTATCTGATAGTTTTTCAATACCGCTAGTAACGATCGTTTGTCCAACAGTAAGTCCCCCGGTGATTTCAATGCCTGCACCACGGAATTGACCGACCCGGACAGTTTGTTTTTTCACTTTTGACCGGTCCGGAGTGACGATAAAAACATAAAGATTTCCTTCCTGGTCCTTGCTAACCGATTGATAAGGAATGACCAGGACTTCGGATTCCGAGTCCGGCGAAAGGGAAACATCGCAGACCATGCCTGGTTTTAGAAGGTGATGGGGATTATCTACTTGGATCTTAATCGTATAGGTCCTCGAAATAAGGTCGGCAACCGGACTGATGCTGGTTACCTTTCCTTCAAAAAGTGTTCCGCCTGCAGCCAGCACGGATATGCCGGCTTTTCTGCCTTTCTCTATTTTGTTGACCTCATTTTCAGGAACAGCAATCCTGATAAACACCTGGTCGATATTTACCAATTCAATCGCTGCACCCGCAAGGCTTAATGATATCTGCCCGGGTTCGATATTTCTCCGTCCGACGACCCCGCTGATGGGAGCCGCTAATTTGCATTTATCAAGATTATTCTTTGCCAGATCGAGTGAAGAGGTTGCCTGTTCGAGGTTCGTTTTCATTTCGACCCATTTTATCTCGGGGAGTGTGCCCTCCTCGTGAACCTGCTTCAAACGGTCGTAGGCATCTTTTGCCTGGTTGTATTTTGCAAGGGCTGTCGAATAAATATTTCTTAAATCGGAATCGTCCAACGTCGCCAGGAGCTGACCTTTTTGTACCGGATCCCCTGCATCGACCTTTACGCTTTCGATCATTCCCGTAACCTGGAAGTTGAGGGGAATGGTCTGTAATGCCTCAACAGTACCGCTGTATTTCAATTGACTTGCACCGGATGCAGTAATAACCTGCGCTACCCCTACTTTTATTTTATCAGTAGACGGTGATTTGAGACCGGGTTCCTGGCTGCATCCTGTTGAAAGAAGGATGAGAAAAGCCAGATAATAAATGCCATTTATCTTCATGGTTGTTGTTGATTTAAAACATACTAAACGTACGGTATGTTAATGATTTAATTTGTTTAGAAATGATTTTTTTGATTTCTGATTATCGTTTCAGGAGTAAATAAAATTGATTCATTTGCAATTGAAAAGTCTCAATTGCATCGGAAGGGGAACTGCGGGCAATGAGATTGGTGGCGATTCCCACGGCAATACTTAAAAAATTAAGGGCTATGACCTGGGTATCAATATCGTCGCGTATTTCGCCGATTTCAACCGCGTGGTCTAAAATATTTTTAATTCGGGTTGTCTCAACACTGAAGAGTTGTACATTGTCGCGGTCATAACCGGGATAGTGTCTGAAAGCGTCGATGATAAGCGAAAGATAATTTACAGGGACGAATTGCTGGGGTTCAATCCGGATGGCATCAACAATTTGCCTTGCGTGTTCCACATTTTCACGGATAAATTCTGCAAGGGTGATATCCGGTTTCAGATTGCCCATTGCAGATATTCTCAGATGCTTGTCGATAACCGCCTTGAACAATTCCTCTTTATTCAGGAAGTGGTGGTATAAGGCTCCTTTGGTAAATCCGATGGCCTTACTGATATCGCTGATTGAAACGGCCTCATAACTTTTTGTCAGAAAAAGACTGTAGGCCTGATCGATAATGTACTCTTTGGTATCATTCATGTCGATACATACTGAACGTTCAGGATGCAAAAATACACCACTTTTTCCAATGTCAGAAAAAAAAATTACGTTACATCAAAATTTCGTGAAAATTGCCCTGATTATCTGATGGTTTGTCCAAAGATATGCCATCAAATCCGTATCAACGTGTTGCGTACCGCAATCGGACTTCCCTTTCCCGGTGTTTGTCCTTTATGAAAACAATCGTCCGTCCGTCGTCGAGCAAGACCGGATATTTATCTTCGAGAGAGCCTGCCCGCAATTTTTCTTTTGGCACCGAAATGGGATGGTTTGAAACCTTCAGCCTGTTATCCACGATATCGGCATTAGAAATATGTCGGTGATTTTTCATGGTAGCCGGTATTACATTAGTCGGTTAAAAGTAAGCTGGATTGGAAGAAAAAAACAAATCTGTGCGGCTATTTTATGAACAGATGGTGGTAATAACTTTTTTGGGGGTGATCATCGTTCAATCATAGAAATGCATCCTGATGCAGGACAGATGATTTTACACAGATTGCAGCCGACACAATCCTCTTCTTTAATATCATAGGTGTTGTATGGCAATCCCTTTTCCAAAACGATGGCCTGATGGGATGTATCCTCGCAGGTTATATAACACAGACCACAATGGATACACAGGTCCTGGTTTATGGAGGCCACCACCTTGTAATTCAGATTGAGTTCTTCCCACCGGGTGATCTTCGGGACCGACAATCCCCTGAAATCAGAGATCTGCTGATATCCTTTTTCATCCATCCAATCATTAAGTCCTTCGCAGAGATCTTCAATGATTCTGAATCCCCCCAGCATGGCTGCCGTACAAATCTGAACGCCGGAGGCCCCGAGCAGGAAAAACTCAACGGCATCACGCCAGGTGGCGATACCGCCGATTCCCGACAAGGGGAGATGACGTGTAACCGGATCCTGCGCCAGCGTTGTGAGGAATTTCAGGGCAACGGGTTTCACAGCCGGGCCGCAATACCCGCCAAATGTAGAACATCCGCTTACACCTGGGTTAGGAACCAGGGTTTCGAGGTCGATACCCGTAACCGACTGGATGGTATTGATCAAAGAGATCCCGCCGGAACCTGCTTCGGCAACCGCTCTTCCCACGGGAACAACGGAATGAACGTTGGGAGTGAGTTTTGTGATCACGGGAATTTCAGCCACTTCCATAACCCATTCAACAATCATGCGTGCGATTTCAGGATCCTGACCAACAGCGGCACCCATACCCCGTTCGACCATACCGTGCGGGCAGCCAAAATTCAGCTCCAGTCCGTGTGCTCCTGTATCCTGAGTTCTTTTCACCAGGTCATGCCAGCTTTCCCTGTGGTTGTCAGCCATAAGCGAAACCACCATTGCACGGTCAGGGAATAGAGTCAGCACTTCTTTGATTTCAGAAAGGTTAATTTCGACCGGACGGTCAGAGATCAGTTCGATATTATTAATCCCGGCTATTTTTCTGCCACTGTAATTCAGACTGGAATACCTGGATGAGACATTCCGGACCGGGGCCCCGATTGTTTTCCACACGACGCCTCCCCAGCCAGCCTCAAAAGCCCGCAGAACATTGATTTTTTTATCGGTCGGAGGTCCGGAAGCGAGCCAAAAGGGGTTCGGTGATTTAATACCCAGAAAATTGATACTAAGATCTGCCATATGCTTATTTGTTTTTATTAAGATAGGTCAAAATTGTCGCGGCTGCCTCCTTCCCGTGCTGTACGGCATGCACCACTTCTTTTCCCCCGTTCACCACATCGCCTCCCGCAAAAACTCCGGGTATGCTGGTCTCAAATCCCGGGCCGGTAAGGATCCTGCCATGTATGTTCTGAAGCGATGATTTCCCGATCCAATCGGTATACGGTACCTGTCCTGTTGCCTTGATGACCATATCGGCTTCAATGGAGAAGGTCTCCCCCGTGATGACAGGTTTCGGACGGTTGTCATCATCCTGATCTTCAAGTTTGATCCGGTCGCAGATCAGGCTTGTTACCCTTCCATCCTTCCCCAGGATCTCCCGGGGACTGGTAAGCCACTGAACCCGGCAACCATCCAGCCTGGCAAGATTCAACTCCCGGTCGGAACAAGGTTTTTCCTGAACGGATCTGCGGTATACCAACGTGACTTCATCGGCCCCCAATCGCTTGGCCTGGGTTGCGGCATCAATAGCTGTCATTCCCATCCCGATTACGACCACTTTATCTCCCACGGGCACTTTACTGAATTCTCCCGTTCTGATCCTGCTGATAAAGCCAATGGCATCAATCACTCCATCGAGGTGTTCGCCGGGAATCCCCAAAGGACGCGTTTTCCCAAGACCGATGCTTAGGAATACCGCATCAAAACAGGCTGTAAGATCTTCAAGAAAGAAATCACGGCCCAGTTCTTTCTCGAGCTGAAGCCCGATTCCCCCAACCGAAAGAATGTAATCAACTTCATCCAGGCACGATTCCGGAGTGACCTTATAGGCTGCAATCCCATAAGTCAGAAGACCACCCGGCCGTTTTTCCTTTTCAAAAATGGTCACGCGTACGCCCTGCACGGCTAAAGAATGAGCGCAGGCAAGTCCTGCAGGGCCCGATCCCACCACGGCGACTTTTTTATCAAGAAAGCTATTGGGATTAAACAAGTTCCATTTCTCCTTCAATGCTTTTTCTGTTGAAAACCTTTGCAATCTGGCGATTGGCACAGGACGTTCTTTCTGAAGCTGATGCACGCATACGCCCTCACAGAGCCGCTCAACCGGACATACCTTTGAACATGCTAATCCCAGAATATTTGAGGTAAAAACAGTCCGGGCCGATCCCTTGATATTCCCGGTTACAATCTGACGGATGAACTTAGGAATATCAATGTGTGTCGGACAAAACCGGGCACATGGGGCATCATAGCAATTAAGACAACGGCTTGCTTCCATAATCGCCGCATCAGCACACCGGAAGGGAGGATTGATGTCGGAAAAATTCCTGGACAATTCTTCTTTTGACAGACGGTGACTTTGTACAGACATGTTTGATGGTTTTACTGGATGAACCTGTTTCTATGGTTATAACAGATATAACAGACCTGATAAAAATAGCTTTTCAATAATGCAACCATTCAAAATTATAAATTCATCCGGATATTTCACCGATTCCCTTCAGGTATTCACCGGATCATTGCTTCAGACTATCGATAAAACTTTTACAACTGATAACATCCGATTTAAATTTGTTGCATCAATCAAAAACAAAACAGCAAATGAAAACAATCATCAACATCCCGGTTCTGATCTTAAGCGCATTATTTCTTTTCCTGACCGGAACGAAGATGGCCACGGCCGAAGGGTTATCAAGATACCTGAACCGTGAATCGGAAATCATCACAATTGGTATCCTGGCCCCGGTAACACCTTCAGAAGCTTATTTCGAGGAAGTGTCGGCAGCGTTTGATTACAGCTCATTGGTCGGCCTGCTTACGCCGGAAATGCCCGCTTCCGCTTCCTTTGAAGATTTCCCTGCTGAAACCCCGATGTTTAATGACCTTGCTCCGGTGATTCCGCGGGAAGCGAGCTTCGAAGAAATTCCTTCGACGATTGACATCGATAACCAGTTGCTTGCACCAGTCACACCCCGTTTTGCCGAATTTTGATACCCCCAACATATAGTTCCCAATATTTTCCGGAAGGCTGTCTTCATTTTTTTAGACAGCCTTTTTTATAAAAGGTTTTCTTGACAATGAACGCATTTTGAAGTATATTGCGTAATAAAAAAAACAGGTTTATGAAGACACGCATGATAGTTTCCGTTTTGACCGTTGGAATTGTCTCCGCGGTTCTATTGTTTTCCTGCTCTAAAATCAGCGAACTGGCCTCCGTCGACATCACCTATTCACTGCCCAGGACTAACTTCACGTACACCCCATCTACGCTGAAATCAAGTGAAGAGATCATGTACCAGGAATTTGTAAAAATTAATGTGGACAGTTTGCTTAGCGCAAATGGAATCTCCAGCGGTTCTGTCGAAGATCCCAGTTTCACCAAATTCTCCATCACGATCACCATTCCGGCCGATGCCAATTTTGCCTGGCTTCAGTCAGCCCGTGCAGTGGTTGCCGACAATGCCAACTACACTTCTGCAGTTCAGATCGGAAGTGTAATCAATGCCGGTGGAACCGGAAAGACGGTGGTTCTAGCTGTAAATAACGACAAGATCCCCTTTACCAACCAGGGTTTCTATCTCCGGATCTACGCCACATTGACCGGACCGGTACCCTACACATGGATTCAAATGTATTTTGATTCCGAGCTGAAAATGACGCTGAAACCCTTATAATTGAGGGTATTTACTGGATTTGACCGGGCAATTCTTACCAGATGGAAGGTTGGATTGTGATGCTTGGTTTTAAAAATCAGCACCGGATTTATTGAATCTCATCTTTTAGAACGGATTAAGGAAATCACCAGAATTCTTGTTATTTATTTTTGGGCTGACTTAATCAGGCCCCCGCTAAATGCATGTTTTACCATGTGTCGTGAAGATTTTGTAATTTTGAAGGATCAAAAACAATTGGTTATGTGGAAAATCGGATCCCTCCTATTCTTATGCCTGCAGGTTTCGGGAATCATATTCGGGCAGGAAACTGCCCAATGGCGCGGGCCCAACCGCGATGGCGTTTATCCTGGAAACGGTTTATTAAAAAGCTGGCCTGAAACGGGCCCCAGATTGATTTGGCATTATGACGGACTCGGAGCGGGTCACGCATCGGCAGCAGTCACCGGAAACAGTGTTTATACAACCGGAGAGATCAATGGAATTGGATACCTTTTCTCCTTTGATCTGGAAGGGAACCTGAGGTGGAAAGCGCCATACGGAGAGGAATGGACCGAAAGCTGGCCCGGCGTCAGAAGTACTCCTCTGGTGATGGATGACAAGATCTATTTGCTTAGCGGGATGGGTAAGCTCCTGTGCAGGAGTGCCGACAAGGGGAATCTCATTTGGACGGTTGATGTTTTAAAGGATTACGAAGGACCAAATATCAGGTGGGGTATTACGGAAAACCTTTTATCGGACGGGAACAAACTGTTTTGTACCGTCGGAGGGAAGGTCAACAATATCATCGCCTTTGATAAGAATTCCGGAAAACTGATTTGGAAGAGTGCTGGCAGGGGAGAAGAGAGTGCATACTGTTCGCCGGCATTGATCAGGCATTCAGGCCGGAAACTGCTGGTAACCCATACGGCAAGTTCCATTCTGGGACTGGATGCGGAAACAGGACGATTAATCTGGAGTGTTGATCAGCCCAATAAGTATTCAGTTCATGCCAATACACCCTTTTACCACGATGGACATATTTATTGTGTATCGGGATATGGGAAAGGGGGAGTCATGCTGAGACTTTCGCCCGACGGAAACACCGTGCAGGAAATCTGGCGAAACACTTCACTGGATAACCGCATGGGCGGATTCGTTTTCATGAATGGTAAGATTTTCGGTTCTGATGACTCCAACAAGGCCTGGTTCTGCGTTGATTGGAAAACAGGCGTGGATATGTACAGTGATAAAATCACGGGTCGTGGTAACATCATTGCGGCCGACGGAATGCTTTATTTATACGGCGAGAACGGGGAAGTTGTATTGGCAAAACCGGGTCCAAACGATTTTAAAAAGATAAGTTCTTTCAAGGTACCTTACGGTGAAGCACAACATTGGGCCCATTTGGTCATCCACAACGGCAGGCTCTATGTTCGTCATGGAAACGCGTTAATGGTTTATGATATTTCACAATGATAACTATGAAAAACGGTTGGTTAATAATAACCATTCTTGCAATTGTTCAAACTGCATGGTCCCAGGTTCCGGCACAGTGGAGGGGAGCTGATCGCAGCGGGATTTATCCCGAAACCGGTTTGCTGACAGAATGGCCGGTAACAGGGCCACAACTTTTGTGGTCGGTCGACGGGATAGGAACGGGATATTCCTCTGCAGTTTCGGATGGCAACGTAATTTGTGTTACCGGGATGGTGGATGAAAAAGATGTCATCACTGCTTTGAATCTGGATGGTTCCGTCAGGTGGAAGATTCCGTTCGGACCTTCCTGGTCGAAATCCTTTCCCGATGCGCGATGCACTCCAACGATCGACGGGGATCGGGTTTATGTGGTCAGTGGTTCAGGAGTCCTTGCCTGTCTTAATGTCGGGGATGGAGCCATCATCTGGTCTTTCGACGGGGTAAAACGTTTCGAAGGGCTTTACGGGGAGTGGGGTGTCTGTGAATCGTTACTGGTTACCGGAGATATGGTGATTTACACGCCGGCGGGAATGAAGACCACCCTGGTCGCGTTAAACAAAAAAACCGGTGAGACCTTATGGGAATCTGGCCCCCTAAACGATAGCAGCGCCTATGTATCACCCCGATTGATCCATTTTGGCGGGAAAGATATTATTCTTACCGTGATTAACAAGTACCTGGTAGGGGTTGAGCTTCAGACCGGGAAGATTCTGTGGACCTACAACTATTCGGCGCTGGCTCCTGAAAGGGGGCTGATGGTATGGCCTGGTGCTCCCAAAACCAATACCATCACACCGCTGTTTGATAATGGCAATATTTACATTACCGGGGGATACGATCATGTAGGAGCCCTGTTTAAAATATCAGACAATGCCTCGGCTATTTCCCTGGTGTGGACTGATACGGTGCTGGATTGTCATCATGGAGGCGTAGTCAAATCAGGCAATTATATCTATGGCTCTAACTGGATCAATAATGGTATGGGAAACTGGTGCTGTATTGACTGGGCCACAGGTAAAAAAATGTATGAGCAAAAATGGTTTAACAAAGGACCGATTATCGGAGCCGACGGGATGCTGTACTGCCAGGATGAAAAATCAGGAAATATAGGATTGGTAAGACCTACCCCCGAAAAATTTGATCTTATCAGTTCTTTCAAAATTCCCCTGGGGAAAGGGCCCTATTGGGCCCATCCTTCCATTTACGGCGGCAGGCTTTATGTTAGACACGGGGATGTATTAATGGCTTTTGATATTGCAAAGAAATAAGATTCGTGGTCTGTCGCGCCTGAAATCAACAGCTTAATTCCAAATCATACGGTAAAAAATCGACTTCATCGACATTAGGCCCGGGATGGTCAAAAAAGTTCGTGTCATGCTCCTGAGAGCTCTAATTTTACAAATAAAAAAATGAACCATTTCCGTTATGCCATTTTTCTAAGCCTGCTGACCCTGATTAACTCGTTGCTTGTTGCACAGTCTTTATACCAGTTCCGCGGGCCGGATCGCACCGGTATCTACCCGGGGAAACATTTACTCAAACAGTGGCCTGCCGAAGGCCCCCCGTTGCTCTGGCAGGCAACAGGTACCGGGAATGGGTTCAGCACTCCGATCAGCAATGGGAAGTTAGTTTATGTTGCCGGGGAAAAAGACAGTACCGGGTATATTTTTGCTTTTGATAATAAGGGGGTTTTAAAGTGGAAAAAGGAAACCGGTCGCGAATGGACCGAAAATTTTCCCGGCCCGCGTTCGACGGTCACGGTTGTGGAGGATCTGCTCTATTATTGTTCCAGCATGGGCAAAATAATCTGCCTGGATGCTGCGAACGGTGAATCAAAATGGGTGGTCGATCTACTAAAGGATTTACATGGTATCAATATCAGGTTCGGATATACCGAATCGCTGCTGGTTGACGGGGATGTGCTTTTTTGTTCACCAGGCGGACCGGATACCAATATTGTCGCGCTGAACCGGTTAAACGGATCACTAATCTGGAAATCAAAAGCCATGGGTGATTCCGCTGCTTATTGTTCACCAATCTTGATCCACCAGGGAGGGAAAAAAATCCTCACCACGTTATCGATCCATCACCTGTCGGGGATTGATGCTTCCGACGGAAAATTGTTATGGTCACAGAAAATAGATCGTCCGGGTGATATTCATTGTAATGTTCCATGGTTTGAAGATGGTGATCTTTATATCAATGATCGCGGGGGGAATGGTCTTCTTAAGTTGTCACTCACAGCAGCTGGAGATTCTGTAAAAGAGGTCTGGCGAAATTTCAAGGCCGGAAATGTGCAAAGCGGGTTCATTAAACTTGGGAACCATCTTTATGGATCCCGTTATCGTCCGGCGCGGTTCGAGAGCATTGATGCCACAACAGGACAGGTCGCCGATACATTGAAATTCAGCGTCGGCTCCACTATTTATGCCGACGGGATGTTTTACTGCTATGGTGAAGATGGTACGATGGGACTTATCAGTGCTGACCAGGGGAAGCTGTCGTTGGTAAGTTCCTTTAAAATCACAGAAGGAACGAATGAACATTTTGCCCATCCTTCAATCCGGGATGGCGTGTTGTATGTTCGTCATGGCGATGTTTTAATGGCGTTTGATATCCGAAGACAGGAGGAATGATTGATGGTATTTCCGTTAAAAACAAATATACCGATCTCTTTACGGCCAGGTGACTAAAATAATGAACAGGACAAAATGGGACGATGGTCGATTCTTCTTCCGCTAATCATTTTTTTTCTGGGAACGGGTGTGATCCTGTTCTGGCTTTTCCATGACCCGGTTGCGGATTACATTCCCTCACTTCCGGGAATGGATCACCGGGGAACGGGCGTGAAAACAGCGGAGGAGGTGAAAATCGGAGCGCTGTTCACCTTTTTCAGATCTTCTGTAGAAAAGACCGGAACCAGTTGGCCCCGGTTCCGCGGGCGTGATTTTGATAACATAAACAAAGAACCGATAAAACTGATCGATTCTTGGGGGGGGAAGGGCCCTGATATTTTATGGAAGGTGGAACTGGGGGAGGGGCACGCCGCGCCGGCAGTCTATAACGGCAGGGTATATGTGCTTGATTATGATGAAAAGAAACGGGAGGATGCATTGCGTTGTTTTTCTTTGACCACCGGGGAGGAATTGTGGAGGCGGGCTTACGGGGTCAGGTTAAAGCGCAATCACGGGTTGTCGCGGACCATTCCGGCGGTGACAGACCGGTATGTCGTCACGATCGGACCAAAATGCCAGGTGATGTGTTGTGACCGGATCAACGGGGACTTTTTGTGGGGAGTGGACCTGGTAAAAGAGTACGGAACAGAAGTTCCCTTCTGGTACACGGGACAATGTCCGTTGGTCGACAACGACACGGCTATAATCGCCGTCGGAGGTCGTTCGTTGTTCATTGCGGTTGATTGCAAGACCGGAAAAAAGGTTTGGGAAACCCCGAATCCCCGCAAATGGAAGATGTCGCACGCATCGGTGATGCCCATGACATTGAACGGGAAAAGGAGTTATGTTTACTTTGCCGTGGGAGGAATCTGTGGAATTTCGGCATCGGCACCCGACCGGGGCGCTATACTGTGGGAATGTACCGAATTTTCTCCATCAGTCATTGCCCCCTCTCCGGTGATCTTCGGAAATGGGTATATCTTTATCACGGCAGGGTACGGGGCAGGATCTGCATTGCTTCAGGTAAAAAGCGCAGGAAATTCAGGGCCCGGCAGGTTTGCAGTATCGGTATTACAAAAATACAGACCCTCCGAGGGACTGGCATCAGAACAGCAAACGCCTGTTTATCTAAATGGTTATCTTTATGGAATTCTGCCAAAAGATGCCGGTAATTTGCGGAACCAGTTTATAGTCGTTAAAGCAACCGAGTGCCGGAACATTATTACTTCCAGCGGGAAAAGTGACCGTTACGGCCTCGGCCCCTTTATTTTTGCCGATGGAAAGTTCTTTATCCTCAATGACGATGGAGCGATGACCATTGCCACGGCGACTCCAAAAGAGTTCAAGGTCCTCGACCGGGCAAGGATCATCGATGGCCAGGACTCCTGGGGGCCTGTTGCGCTCACCGGGGGTTATATGTTGATCCGGGATTCAAAAACGATGGTATGCCTGAACATGAAAGCCAGATAAATGATCCGTTAATAATTCAAATGGATGAAAAGTAAAATTGTCATATTTGTCGCCATCGTGATGCTCATTGCAATCATGGGATATATGGCCTGGGATCTGTTTTTGTCAGCGCCTCCGGAAGCAAAAAATCCATGGGAATATAAGCTGAGCGATTTAAAACGGGTCGACTCGTCTATCCCGAATTACATCGAGATGAAACCGTTTAAACCTGAAATGGAGGAGGTACACGGGGTGGATGTAGATATGTCAGGAACGATTTACGTTGTGGGAAAGAATCGTGTTGAAATTTTCAGCCGGGACGGGAACCTGAAAAATTCATTTCCGATAAGCGGTATCGGAACCTGTATTACAATGAGAAATCAGTTGATTTATGTAGGAATTCTTGATCATATTGAATTATTTAACATAAGTGGTGACCGGATCAAAAGGTGGAAACGAACCGCCCCGGGATCGGTTATCACAAGTATTGCAGTCAACGGGAACGATGTTTTTCTGGCTGATGCCGGTAACAAAATGGTTTACAGATATACAGCAGAGGGAAAATTGCTAAACAGGATCGGACAAAAGGATACCGTGCAGAATATCCCCGGGTTTGTAATACCAAGCCCCTATTTTGACCTCGCCATTGGAAAGGATCGTACACTTTGGGTTGTCAATCCCGGCAGACATTCCTTTGAACATTACACCATGGAGGGACACCTTCTGAACTCGTGGGGTTCCGCTTCAAACAGCACAGCAGATTTTTGCGGTTGCTGCAATCCGACAAACTTTACCCTTCTGAATGACGGATCATTCGTAACCAGTGAAAAAGGGATTGAACGAATTAAAATATACTCGAACGAGGGAGTGTATCGGGAACTGGTTGCCACTCCTGAGATGTTCGCGGAAGGGGTCAAAGGGTTGGACCTGGCTGTGGATCCGCAAGGCAGGATCCTGGTTCTGGATCCGGCTAAAAATCAGGTGCGGGTTTTTGTAAGGAAGTAACAAAAAAGTTAGTTAATATCCTCTTTTATGCCAACACGACGTGTCTTTCTCCAGAACCTGATCCGAGGCGGGATTCTTGCCGGATTGGGGTTGCTGACCGGATCACTTGTTTTCCGGTCGCGGAAAGGAGGAACATGCCGGTTGAATATTTCCTGTAACGTCTGCAGCAAAAACGGGAGTTGTACGCTGGTTCCGGCGTTTGAAACACGACAGTTTGTCTGGCAACTCGACCCCTCTAAATGTATCCAGTGTGGACGTTGTGCCACCGAGTGTGTACGCACGCCTTCGGCAGTGAAATGTGTGCATGTTTACGCCATGTGTGGCTATTGCGATTTATGTGGCGGATACTTCAAACCCGACACCAAAACCCTGAACACGGGCGCTGAAAATCAACTATGTCCGACCAGCGCAATTAAACGGAGTTTTATCGAGGACCCCTTCTTTGAATATACCATTGATGAAAATCTTTGCATAGGTTGTGGCAAATGTGTCAAGGGTTGCGGGGCTTTCGGGAACGGATCCCTTCAGCTTCAGATTCGCCACCATCTTTGTGATAATTGTAATGAATGTGCCATTGCGCGTAAGTGCCCGGCCGGAGCCTTCAGCCGGATACCAGCAACGAGTCCATACTTACTCAGGGGATTTGGGAAACAGCCATTGTCGGGGGACAAACCGGGAGAACCGGAATCTTTTTAATTATCGAATAAGAAAATGCACATTCGCAGACATTAAATATTTGATTTGACAACATGTTCAGGATAAGCAGGGAGTTCTGGTTACTTTTATTGCTGATGTTGTTGGCAGGTAGTTCCTTTGCCATCCAGCGGTTCCCGCGACCGGAATTTGAGACCGGGTACCAGCAACCTGATACTATGCTCCCCGGACCGCGGGCTGAGATTATGGCCGTGGTTGATCTTGCCGTTCTGATACTGGCCTTGTCGGCCGTATCATGGATGGTGTTAAAAAAGCGATCGCGAAAAGGGGTCTTTTGGGTTTCGATGTTTTCCCTGGTCTATTTTGGATTTTACCGGGAAGGCTGTATTTGTGCGGTCGGGTCTGTTCAGAATGTAACTCTTGCCTTGTTTGATCAGACCTATCCTATACCGCTGACAGTTTTAGCCTTCTTTATTATTCCGCTTATATTCACGCTGTTCTTTGGGAGGACCTTTTGTGCGGGAGTATGTCCTTTCGGCGCAATGCAGGACCTTGTGGCTTTCAGACCCAAAACGATCAATTCAAAGGTTGATGCCGCGTTGGGGATGATACCCTATTTATACCTTGGATTGGCCGTACTTTTCGCTGCTACGGGTACCGATTTTGTTATTTGCAGGTACGATCCGTTTGTCGGGATTTTCAGGCTTAACACTGGTTTTTCAATGTTACTATTTGCCGCAATTTTATTGTTAACCGGAATTTTCATCGCCAGGCCTTACTGCAGGTATTTATGTCCCTACGGTGTTCTTCTGAACTGGATCAGCCGGTTTTCATATCGTCACATGACCATAACTCCGGCCGAATGCATTAACTGTCGGCTCTGTGAGAATTCGTGCCCATATGGCGCCATAAAAATCCCGAACTCAGTGAAATATGCCGAAACCAGGCGCCGACGGGTACGGAAACTGATGTTTATTACCTTGCTAATTCCCTTTCTGATGGTTGGGGGAGGATGGGCAGGAAGCAGATTGCAAGAGACATTTGCAGGTGTCAACCGGACCGTAAAGCTCGCAAAAGAACTTCTGGTTTCAGATCAAAACGGACAAGACATCGAATCGTTTGAGATAAAAGCATTCAGATCATCGGGGAAACCGCTGACAGAGGTTTATCAGGAAGCACGAATTATTCTTCATAGATTTTTAATCGGAGGATGGATATTGGGGGCGTTTTTGGGATTAACGACCGGTTTGATGGTTGCAGGAAAGTTGTTGGAAAATCATCAATCGGACTATGTTCCTGATAAAGGTGCCTGTTTGAGTTGCGCAAGATGTACGGATTATTGCCCCGTGATGAGAAATACCATGCCAACAGAATTGAATCATAAGGCTTGATGAAATTGGAACTTATTATGTTTTTAAAACATCATCACTTTCAAAACGGGCTGAAATCAACAGCCAGGCAGTCAAGTGAAGTTTTAAATCCGGGATTCAAAAAGACAAAATGATCGATGGATAAACTTCCTGATAAATCCCCTGACCGCACCATCAGGTCATTGCACATCACGGCTTTCGCAGGCTCTGTTTTTGCTTTGATCCTCAGTGTGATGTTGATCTTAAATTATCTGCAGATGAAGCGGATAGATCCGCTGAATTCACGCACCCTGATATTACTGAACGAGCGGCTGAAGACCAACCCTGAAGATAAAACATTGCGTGAGGAGATCCGCAGCCTTGATCTGCTGGCACGGAAGGCATTTTTCACGAGCCAGTGGCAGATAAGAATTGGAGGATACCTGTTGCTGATAAGTGGTTTGGTAGTTGTAATATCCCTGAAAGCAACCGATTTTATTGTAAAGATTTCACCCGATGAACCTGGGCGGCAGAAATTGGATTTTTGGGAACGGCAGTCTGCAAGCCGGAAGTGGATTGCAGGGGCTGGTGTAGTAATGATTTGTTCCGCTTTGATCCTCGCTTTTATGACCGATCATGAGCTGGGAAGAGATCTGGAAAATGCTTTGGGCGGAGCTGTTGCAGCAAAAGGTGAACCGGCAAATGCAAATGTCGGATCTGATAAGGCAAACCGGGAGAACGGGGCGGTCGAATTACCTACGGATGTTCCGGGTATGGTTTCCGATTCCGTTACACAGAGGGCGGATCAGGCATCAGGTTTCGCCGTAAATCCCGTGGGATTCCCGACCCAGGCCGAAATCCGAACAAATTTCCCCGGGTTCAGAGGCCCCGGTGGGATCGGAATAGATCATCATAAAAACATCCCGATTTCCTGGGAAGGAAAATCGGGAAAAAATATTATTTGGAAAACCAAGATCCCGCTTCCGGGTTTTAATTCGCCCATTGTTTGGGGTGACAGAATCTTTTTATCGGGGGCCAATGAAACCCGGCGCGAAATTTACGGGATCGATGCAGGGAAAGGAACGATTTTATGGACTACGGTAATTGATAAAGTCCCCGGAAGTCCTGCCAAAGCGCCTGCGGTTAACAAAGAAACCGGTCAGGCTGCACCGGGCATGACCACCGACGGACGGCGGGTTTATGCCATCTTTGCCAATGGTGACATTGCTGCCCTGAATTTTGAAGGGAAGATCGTCTGGGTTAAAAACCTGGGCGTTCCCTCCAATCACTACGGGCACTCCTCTTCCCTGATCATGTATAAAGACCGGGTGATCGTGCAGTATGATCAACGCGGAAGCGCCGCCGTGATGGCATTGGCCGGACCAACCGGCGATGTGATCTGGAAAACCCAGAGGGCTGTCAAGGTTTCATGGGCTTCGCCGGTTCTGGTTCATACCGGGACAAGGATGGAACTGATCCTGGCGGCCGAACCGTTCATTGCTGCTTACGATCCTGAAAACGGGAAGGAATTGTGGAGAACGGATTGCATCAACGGCGAAGTCGGGCCATCGGTTGCCTATGCCGACGGAAGAGTCTTTTCCGTTAATGAATATTCGAAGCTTGTGGCAATCCAATTAGGTGAACAACCCCGGATCCTCTGGGAAGATTCGGAGTACTTATCGGATGTTCCCAGCCCGGTTGCGACGGCACAATACCTGTTTCTGGCGACCAGTTACGGTACCGTCGTGTGTTACAATGTAATGAACGGGGAAAAATTCTGGGAACATGAATTTGATCAGACCATCTATTCGTCGCCCATGATTGCTGAAGGAAGAATATATCTGTTGGATAAGCTGGGCGTGATGTACATTTTTAATGCATCGGATAAATTTCAACTGATCGGACAACCCGCTCTGGGGGAGGGAACCTTTTGCACGCCGGCCTTTACTGATGGGCGAATCTATATCCGGGGGAACAATCATTTGTACTGCATTGGAAAATGAGAGGATTAAAAAATTTACGATTTACGATTGATGGGGTGATAATGATGGATTATTTACGAATGGAAATTTTCGGGATTAAGCGGTGAAGAAAGAGGAGATCATAGAAAAGGTAGATCTGATCGTAAGCAAGAACGGAACATCGCCCGATAAGGTCATTCCAATCCTGCAACAGATCCAGGAGGAATTTCATTTTCTCCCTGAGGAAGCCATGAGGCGGGTTTGCGAGATTACGGATATTAGATTGCAGGAGATACAGGGGATATCGACTTTTTATTCTCAGTTCAGACATAACCTGACGGGGAAACACATGATCCATGTCTGTACGGGAACCGCCTGTCATGTGAAAGGGGCGCTTCAGGTTTATAATGCCTTCAGGAGAGAATTGAAGCTGGCTCCGGGAGAAGACACCGATCGCTCCTCGATTTTTTCCATCGAAAAAGTGGCATGTCTGGGTTGTTGTACACTGGCCCCTGTAATTCGTATAGATGATATTACTTATGGTCATGTGATGCCTGAACAGGCCGGGGAGATCCTCGTCGATTTTCTTCATCGACCGCAACGTAAAGGTCCGGATTCAGATTCGGGTTTAATATCGGCCGGTAACATTCAGGGTGAAATTCGTATCGGACTGGGATCCTGCTGTATTGCAAGCGGCAGCGCAGAAATCAAGGCCGAACTGGAACAAACCATTACCGAATCCGGGATTGTGGTCGATGTGAAGCAAGTGGGATGTGTGGGCGTTTGCCATCAGGTCCCGGTACTTGAAATCATCAAACCGGGCGAAAATCCCATGTTCTATTCCAAAATAAAGCCGGAAGAGGTCAAAGAGATTGTATTAAGTCATTTCAGACCGATTAACCCGGCAAACAGATTTCGGACCCGAATCCTTTCATTTTTTGAAAAGATCCTGAAGGACGGAGCGCCCGGTACGTTTGAAAGGTATCCTTCAGAACAGAGGGACTCGCCCCTGACACGTTTTCTGGAGCCTCAGTGCAGTATTGCAACGGAAAACCGGGGGGCTGTAAAACCCTGTGAACTCGACGAATACAGGAGGTCGGAGGGTTTTAATGCCTTAAAGAAGTGCCTGAAGTTGATGACTCCTCAGGAGGTGATCGATGAGATCACGGCAAGCGGTTTACGGGGACGCGGGGGAGCAGGATTCCCGACCGGTCTGAAGTGGCAACTGGTGCACGACCAGATCCATTTCCCGAAAGTCGTGATCTGCAATGGTGATGAAGGGGATCCGGGGGCTTTCATGGACCGGATGTTGCTCGAATCATATCCTTTCAGGATCATCGAAGGGATGATTATTGCAGGTTATGCAACGGGCGCTTCCAGAGGAATTTTTTATATCCGGGCCGAATATCCCTTAGCCGTGCAACGAATCCGGGAAGCAATTGGTAAATGTTACGCGGAAGGGATTCTCGGTTCGAGGATCTATGCCACGGATTTCTCATTTGATCTTGAGATTTTCGAAGGAGCCGGAGCCTTTGTATGTGGTGAAGAGACCGCATTGATTGCGTCGGTCGAAGGTCACCGCGGGATTCCAAGGCTCCGCCCCCCTTATCCGGCCGTGAGGGGTTTATTCGGGAATCCGACCCTGATCAACAACACGGAAACATTCGCGCTGGTTTCCTGGATTATCAGGAATGGTGCCGCCTCCTTTTCTTCCATTGGCACTGAGAAAAGTAAAGGTACCAAGGTTTTTGCCCTTGCCGGAAAGGTCAAACGGGGAGGATTGATCGAGGTTCCCATGGGGATTTCCATCCGGTCGATCGTTGAGGAGATCGGAGGTGGAATCGCTTCGGGATTGGGATTTAAAGCAGTCCAGATCGGGGGGCCTTCGGGGGGGTGCATTCCTGCCTCCCTGGCGGATCAGCCGATCGATTATGAAGCTTTGAATAATGCCGGTGCGATGATGGGATCGGGAGGGATGATCGTGTTGGATGAATCGGACTGCATGGTTGATATGGCGCATTATTTTCTTTCATTTACGCAAAGCCAGAGTTGCGGACAATGCACTTTCTGCCGTATCGGAACCCGCAGGATGCTTGACATTCTGGAAAAAATCAGGTGTGGTGAAGCCCGGTCAGGCGATCTTGAACAACTGGAGCATCTTGCCTACAACACCCGGAAGGCCAGCCTGTGCGGGCTTGGCAAAACCGCTCCCAATCCGGTTTTATCTACACTCAGATATTTCCGGCAGGAATACGAAGCACATCTTGAGGGTAAATGTCCGGCCGGTAAATGCCTGCCTCTGATAACCTATACCATTGATGAAACCTGTATCGGATGTACAAAGTGCGCACAGCAATGCCCCGGCGATGCAATCGGGTTCACCCCGTACGCGGTTCATTCAATTGATACGGAGAAGTGCATTAAGTGCGATATCTGCCGACAGGTTTGTCCGGTCGGATCGGTGAAAATTATTTAACAATAGTATACATGCGTAGGAATTTCCTGGCATGTTGTGATAGAAAAGTGAATAATTCAGGTCCTATAACTTCATGAAGATTACCATCGACCATCATCGTATCGAAGCCACAGAAGGTATGACTGTCATGGAGGCGGCTGCCACAGCAGGAATTGTTATTCCCGCTATGTGCCACATGGCAGGAGTGCACAACCATCCATCCTGTATGGTTTGTCTGGTGAAAGACATCGGCAGGAACCAGTTTATCCCTTCCTGTTCCTGCCTGGTGGAAGAGGAAATGCTCATCCAGACCCATTCACCCGAGATCCGGGAATTGAGGCGGGAGGCCCTTGAATTGCTGTTGAGCGATCATGTGGGTGACTGCGAAGCTCTCTGCCAGCGATCGTGTCCCGCTCATATGGACATCCCCCGGATGAACCGCCTGATTGCGCAGAACCGGCTTCAGGATGCACTTGACCTGGTCAGGGAAGAGATCGCACTTCCATGGATTCTCGGATACATTTGTCCTGCACCGTGCGAAAAAGCATGTCGCAGGGGGACCATTGATCAGCCGGTATCTGTTTGCCTGTTAAAAAGAATTACCGCTGAAGATGATTCCCGGAGAGGGAATAACCTGCTGATCAAGGAGCCCTACACAGGCAAAAGGGTTGCCATTATCGGTACCGGTCCGGCCGGGCTTTCGGCTGCATTTTACCTGTTGCGATCGGGGCATGGATGCACCCTGTTTGATCAGCACTCCGATCCGGGTGGAATGTTGCGCAGTCATATTCCGGAGGAGCGGCTTCCCCGTCGTGTCTTGGATGCCGAAATTGATGTAATCAGGAACATGGGGGCTGAATTCAGGATGAACACCCTGATCGATGACCGCAGGTTCGAGGAAACGCTACTTCACGATTTTGATGCCCTGATCCTTGCCACGGGAAATGAAGAACAGAGAATCCTGCACGATTTCGGACTGATCCTTGATGAAGAAGGAATCCGGGTCAGCAGAACGACGTTTGGGGCCACGCATCCGGGGATATTTGCCTGCGGTACCCCGGCGAGTAAAAATCAGATGGCTGTAAGATCTGTGGCACAGGGTAAAAACGCTGCCCGTTCCGCGGATCATTTTTTAAGAACAGGCAGACCCCACGGTCCACTGAAAAAATTCAACTCTTCCTTCGGGATCCTTCGGGAAACGGAGTTTGAAACGTACCTGGTGGAAGGGAGCAGGGATAAACGTACTGAACCTGCCGGTGGACTCCGGAGTGGATTCACAACTGGTGAGGCGATTCGTGAGGCGGCCCGCTGTATGCATTGCGACTGCCGGCGACAGGAGAATTGCAAACTGAGAAACTATGCGGGCGAATACCAGGCCCATCAAAAACGATTTATCGGACCGGAACGAAAAATGATCACAAAAGTTTCCGGTCATCCTATGGTGGTTTATGAATCTGAAAAATGTATTAAATGTGGCTTATGTGTAGCCATTACCAGTCGTGAAAAGGAACCAATCGGACTTTCGTATACTGGCCGGGGATTTGATGTCCGGATTAATGTCCCGCTGAAAGGATCGATTCTGGAAGCCTTGACGCGCACTGCAGAAACGGTGGTGCAATCCTGCCCAACAGGGGCATTAGCATGGAAATCGAAGTAATTTTGAACAATTCAGGAAACTTTAAACTGTGAAGAACTGCTTTTTTTCATTTTTAAATCTTCATGTGCGCTGTAAAATGCGTTTACAAAATCAGAGCAGCAGCCGTCCCGAAAACGATCAACGTAATTTTCTTCCGGAAATTCTGGTTGTTATTTTCCTGGTGATATTATTGACGTCCAATACGCTTCTTTCACAACCATCCCGGTTTACCTGCTGGCCCGCTTTCCGGGGCGATCACCAACTGACAGGTCGTACCGGCGCCGTAGTGTTGCCGCCTTTAAAACTTTTATGGACCTATAAAACCGCAGATGCCGTAAAATCATCGGCTGTTATCTGTAACGGAAATGTATACGTCGGATCGGATGATGGTGCCGTTTATTGTCTTTCGCAATCAGGAAAACTGAAATGGAAATTTGAGACCGGGAATTCCATTGAGGCGGGATTGCTGCTGCTCAACAAAGTGATCTATGCTGGAAATCTGGAAGGAACGCTTTATGCACTGGATGCTGAAACAGGGAAACTGAAATGGAAATATACCACAGAAGGACAGATTTCGGGCAGTCCGACATGGACCGGGAGTTCCAATGCAAAAAAGAACAGAATTCTGGTGGGCAGCTATGACTTCAATCTCCATTGCATCAATGCTGAAACCGGGAATATGATCTGGAAATACGAAACGGGGAATTATATCAACGGAACTCCGGCAATAGCCCAGGAAAAAGCGATAATAGGCAGTTGCGACGGATTTCTTCATATCGTAGATGCCGGGAACGGAAAGCTTTTGGATAAGGCCGATCTCGAAACCTATGTTCCTGCATCTGCGGCAATATCAGGAAATCGCGCTTATGCCGGGAATTATGACGGAGCTTTTTTTTGTTATGACCTTGCAACAAGAAAAATAATCTGGAAAACAGAGGGAGGCGGTCCCTTTATTGCTTCACCTGCAGTGGCCAGCGGATTGGTAGTTACCGGAACCCAGAACAAAATGGTTTATTGTTTCGATGCTAACGATGGTAAAGTTCTCTGGAAATTCAAAACATTGGGAAAAGTAGATGCATCTCCGGTCATCACCGGCCGTTCGGTGGTAGTAGCCTCCTCGGATGGGCGCCTGCGGTTCCTCGACCTGAAAACCGGTGCAGAGCAGTGGATGTATGAGATCGGCAGTGCGATTGTTGCAACGCCGGCAGTGGTGGCAGGCCTGGTGGTGGTAGGAGCAGGGGATGGAAATGTATATGCTTTCGGAAAGAAGTAGGAGCAGAAAGGATTTACGATTTACGAATAAATTCTATTTTGATTTATCGTATCTGCCTGTTAAAGACTGTTATATGAAGATTGTCAACATTGTTCCTGGTTTCGGAGGCACATTTTATCGCGGGAATTGTCAACGCGACGGGGCGTTCGTGAAGGAACTGCGACATCGAGGGCACCAGGCGATTATCCTGCCAATGTATCTGCCGCTGACCATGAATAATTTGACGGATTCACAGGATCAAACTGATGATACCCGCGACGCTCCGGTATTTTATGGAGCGGTTAGCATCTATCTGAAACAACAGTTTCCCGCGATGCACAAAATGCCGCATTGGCTGGAAAATGTATTCAATTCACGGCCGATCCTGAAATTTGCAGCAAGCAAGGCCGCCTCGACCCGTGCACAGGGGATGGAAGCGCTCACCGAATCCATGCTGCTTGGAGCGGAGGGTTTTCAACGGGAGGAACTTGATGAACTGGTACGTTTCCTGAAGAATCATGAAAAACCGGATGTGGTGCATATTTCAAATGTACTCCTGTTGGGTTTAGCCAGGCAGATCCGAGAAGAGGTAAAGGTTCCGGTTGTTTTTTCCCTCCAGGATGAAGATGTTTGGGTTGATGCGATGGACTTACAATGGCAGCAACGCATGTGGGATCTGATGGCCTTGAAAGCAAGGGATGTCGATGCCTTCCTGATCCTGAAAGAGAGCGGGAGGTTTCCCGGGTTAAGGCTTCACGCCACCGGAGGCGGGATCACCTATTATCCGAATACTGCGGAAACGCTGGCCAATGCACTCGCCGGAATCCTTACAGATCCTCTGCGCTTGAAAACAATGGCCAGAGAAGGGAGAAGGGTTGTGGAGGAAAAGTACAATGCCGGAGTACTGACAGAAAAGATGGTTGGGTTATACCAGCAGGTTATTGGCAATTTTACCGGGAATTGACCTTGGCGTCTGCAGTTTATAAAAACAAAGAACATCGCTCATGTTGGCGGAATTATCAAATGTTTCCAAATCCTACCTTCAGGATAAAGTACCGGGGAAAAAGGGTGAAGTAATTCCCGAAGTCCGGGTGCTTGACAACATCTCCTTATCGATCGCAGAAACCGATACCATGGCCATTGTGGGGCCTTCGGGATCGGGGAAAAGCACCCTGCTTAACCTGATCGGATGCCTCGACAGGCCGGATGCCGGTCAGGTCATCATCAATGGTTCCGACACCAGGGATCTTTCCGACAACGCCCTTTCGGCTTTGCGCAACCGGTTTATCGGCTTTGTGTTCCAGATGCATCATCTTCTGCCTCAACTCAGCATCATCGACAATGTGCTGCTGCCCGTCCTTCCCGGCACTGATCCTGCCGCTGCGCGTGATGCCCGGGATTATGCCATGGCCCTGCTTGAAAAAGCAGGTATTGCCGGCCATTACAGGAAACACCCTTACCGGTTGTCGGTCGGGGAGTGCCAGCGGGCGGCAGTGGTGAGGGCACTCATCAACCGGCCCCGCCTGGTGTTGGCCGACGAACCAACCGGCTCGCTTGATGCTGCGAATGCCGCCGTTCTGGGCGACATGCTGCTCAGGCTGACTGATGAAGAATCTGCCGCGCTTATCGTTGTTACTCACTCTTCAGAACTGGCATCAAGGATGGATAAGATCTACCGGCTCGGAGCCGGGAAACTCACTCCCGTCAAGGCATGAAGATCGGGAAACTCATTGGATCAAGCCTCTGGCATTACCGGAGAACAACCTGGACGGTCTTCCTGGGTGTTGTGGTGGCCGTTGCTGTACTTACCGGAGCGCTAATGGTGGGCGATTCGGTGAAACACAGCCTCCGTCGCATCACCGGTCAGCGTCTGGGAAAGATACGCCTCGCCCTGGTTCCGGGCGACCAGTTGTTCCGGCAGGACCTTGCAGGAGAATTGGGTATGAGATCACGACTCCATGTTGTCCCTTTTTTCAATACCACCGGCATCGCGATCAGTAACGAAAGAGGAACACGGATCAACAGGGTTGACATATCCGGCATCAATGAATCGTTTGCGGGGTTATGGGAGAGATCAGGTACAATCCCGCGACAGGGAGAGGCAGTATTGAGCCTGAACACGGCTGCAAGGCTTGGCGTAGATACGGGAGATATGATCCTGCTACGCATTGAGTCCCGTGAAAAGATCTCCGGAAATGCACCGTTTGTGCCGGACCTCCAGGAACCGGTCGCGCTGAATCTGAGAATCGCAGCACTTATAACGGATGAGGAGTATGGCAGGTTCAGCCTCGGAACTGAACAGACTGCACCACTGAATGTTTTTGTCAACCTCGGGGAACTTGCCGACCGGATGGTGTTGCACGGACTTGCAAATGGCATGCTTGTTACTGGCGACGGCGGGCCAGGCCCCACCCCGGCCATGTTGGACAGCATTACAACACAGATCTGGCAGGCAGAGGATGCCGGAATCCTGATCCAACCTCTTTTACCGGCTGAGCAGACTAAAAAAAGGACAGGGCGGATCACCGGTGAAGGATCATTATACCAGCTTACCTCTGAGCAGATCTTCATCAGCGACAAACAGGCAGCCGTCATCCGGCAGGTTGTCGGGGAATCCACACCGATACTGACCTTCATGGTCAATTCGATTATATCAAACAACCGATCGACTCCCTATTCTTTCGTCACGGCCGCCGATAGCGGATTGCTGCCGGTCTCTCCGGAACGGGGAGAGATCGTCATCAATGAATGGCTGGCCTCAGACCTTCAGGCACATCCGGGCGATTCCGTTACACTGACCTATTGGACCCCGGGTCCGATGAGGATATTAAAAGAGGAATCTGCCCGCTTTATGGTGAAGGATGTTGTCGCTGTCAATGAAGTTTTTGCTGGCCCGAAACTCATGCCCGCTTTCCCCGGTATTTCGCAGGCCGGCCATTGCCGCGACTGGGAAACGGGTTCGCCGGTTGATCTGTCGAAGATCCGCACCCGGGATGAGGATTACTGGAAACAATACCGGGGAACCCCAAAAGCCTTCATTTCGCTGGCAGACGGACAAAGATTGTGGGGAAATCCTTTTGGTTCACTGACCGCTTTCAGGTTTGATTCAGAACCTGACCGCATCCCGGTTTTGAAGGAGCGAATGATGAAGCGATTAAGTCCCATGCAAAACGGGATTGTTTTCCGGCCGGTTTACCAGGAAGGTATGGCCGCGGCGACACACTCCACCGATTTCGGGCAACTTTTCCTGGGTCTCGGTTTTTTCATCATTGCGGCTGCGCTTATTCTGACCGGAATGTTGTTCTCGATGCACTTATCCGGCCGGATGGAAGAAGCAGGGCTGATGCTTGCCATTGGAATCCGTCGAATGGTTGTTCTCCGTATCTTGCTTGGTGAAGCGCTCCTTATTGCAGGGACGGGAAGTGTAGTTGGTGCAATCGCGGGAATCGGGGTCAATGAATTGCTCCTTGTGGGGCTTAATACCTTATGGTACGGTGCAGTTCAGACCTCTTCGCTGGTAGCGAAGGTGCTCCCGGGTACACTCTTAACAGGAGCTCTGTCGGGCATTTTTATTGTCACTGCCGTAATGGCGTTCACACTTGGAATGCACAAAAGATTGCCAGTTGCATGGTTGTTGAAGGGAATCCCCAAAGTCCCCGTCCACACAGGGATGCGACGCCCACGTAAACTGGCCGCTATCATCCTTCTTGCCATTGGAACCATGGCCATCCTGGTTACCGGTGCGAACAGGAAGAACACCACTGCTGAAACCCAAAAGGAATCGGGAACCGGCGGTTTCCTGATATGGATGGAAACCACCCTGCCTGTCCTGCAGGACATGAATTCAAAAGATACGCAGGCTATCCTGAACCTGGCCGGTGAACCGGTGCTGGACCATGTCAGGTTCATTCCTTTAAAGGTCAAAGCCGGAGATGACGCCAGTTGCCTGAATCTGAACCAGGTTTCCAATCCACCCCTGATGGCCATTCCTGCCCGGTTGTTTGATTCGCTCGGGGTGATGACTTTCAACGCACTCGCCCCGGGGATAGATTCTGACCACCCCTGGCCCGGCCTGGAGGTCAGCAATGGGAATGGCATGATAAACGGGTTTGCCGACATGACCGTGATCTCCTGGGGGCTTCAGAAAAAGATCGGAGATACCCTGCAGTTCATGGATGAGCATGGCGATAAGCTGTTGGTTAAACTGGCCGGCGGGCTGGAGAATTCCATCTTCCAGGGAAACCTCCTGATCTCTGACCGCTCTTTCAGAAAAGCGTTTCCTTCGGTATCGGGCGCAAAGACATTTCTTGCTTACCATGACATTCCTGCCCCTGCCGGTGAAAAGGGATTCAACGGGCCAACACAGTTTCAGTTGGATTCTCTGGCTGCGATCCTTGAGAATGCCCTGCGCGACTACGGGTTAATGACCCTGCCTGCAACCGATCGGCTTGCCGCTTTCAACACCGTTGAAAACACTTACCTGACGGTTTTCATGATGCTGGGCGGTCTTGGCCTGATCATCGGTACCATCGGCCTTGGGATCATTCTCCGGCGTGATATCCAGGAGCGACGGGGCCAACTGGCCATGATGAGGGCGATCGGGTACAGCAAACGGCTGATCCGGAGGATGCTTTTCCTGGAATACCTTAAAATCCTGGCAGCAGGAATGGTTGCAGGCATTGTGCTTTCGGTTGCCATTCTGCTTCCCCGGATGCTTCAACCGGGATTTCAATTACCCATCTTATGGATGAGCATCATAATCCTGCTGGTCCTTTTATCAGGATTAACCTGGATCTGGCATGCCTTGCATGGGGCGCTGAAAGGGGAAATCATTAGAAACCTGCGTGAGGAATGATTGGAATCACTAATTCAAACGATGAAACGGAGTCTCCGTTTCATCGTTGCTCCGCTTTCTTCTTTTCAGCCACGGACTTTAACACCTCTTCCTGAATGTTTTTGGGCAGCGGGGTATATTTGAAAAATTCCATGGAATAGTTAGCCCGGCCACTGGAGATGTTACGAAGCTGGGTTGCATACCCGAACATCTCCATCAGGGGAACGAATGCATTCACTTTTTGTGAGCCTTTACGGTAACGGCGCATGGCTTCGATTTTCCCGCGACGGCGGTTGAGATTTCCAACCACCTCCCCAATGTATTCATCGGGGGTGTTCACCTCGACTTTCATCATCGGTTCGAGAAGGATGGGATCGGCTTTGAGAAACCCCTGCTTAAATCCTATAGAAGCGCAGGTCTGAAACGCCATGTCGCTTGAATCAACCGGGTGGAAGCTGCCATCGAGGAGCACGACTTTTACATCGACGATCGGGAATCCGGCCAGGATTCCACGGTCGAGGGTTTTTTGAATGCCTTTATTTACCGAAGGAATGTATTCTGCCGGTATATTACCGCCCTTGATCTTTTCAATGAATTCGTAGCCCTTCCCTTCATTCGGTTCGAGACGCATCACGGTATGGGCAAATTGTCCTTTACCGCCGGTTTGCTTGACATGCCTGTAGTTTGATTCGGTTTCAGCGGTGATGGTCTCCCGGAAGGCAACCGCAGGTTCACCTACTTCGGCATCAACCTTGAATTCGTGCTTCAGCCGGTCGATAATGATCTCGAGATGCAATTCTCCCATCCCTGCGATGACGGTCTCTTCGGTCTCTTCATCAAATCTTACATTGAAAGAGGGATCTTCCATGGCCAGTTTATGGAGGGCTTCGCCGAGCTTCGACTGGTCAGCCCTCTTGACCGGACTGATCTTTAATTCAATAACACTGGGCGGGATATGAATGGATTCAAGCAAAAAGCGGTGTTCATCGCCACAGAGCGTATCACCGGTTTTAGTCACCTTCATGCCGATGAGGGCCACGATATCGCCCGGGCCTGCTTCATTGACCTCTTCACGGTCCTTTGCATGAATACGCAAAATCCGGCCGACCCGTTCGTGTTTCCCTTTTGTGGCGTTATAGAGCTGCATGCCACTTTTAAGAGTTCCCGAAAAGATACGGGTGAAGGTTTGTTGACCGACAAAAGGATCGTGAATAAGTTTAAATGCCAATGCCGAAAAAGGTTCTTTCGGCGAAGGATGACAGGTGTGTATCTTTTCAGGATTATCAAGATCATTACCTGAAACAGCGCCCACATCAACCGGAGAGGGGAGATAATCGATCACCGCGTCGAGAAGCTGGTGGATGCCTTTGTTCTTGTAGGCAGCACCGCAAAATACCGGTGTAATGAGCAGTTTCAGAGTAGCTTCACGAAGCGCCTGCCTCATCAATTCGGCCGATACTTCTTTGTCTTCCATGAACAACTCCATGATATCGTCGTTGAACTCGGCGAGTTTCTCCACGGCCCATGCGCGGGCTTCCTCGGTCTTCTGCCGGTATTCGGCCGGGATCTCTATTTCAACAGGCACCATCTCTTCGAATGCATAGGCTTTGCGGTGAATGATGTCGATCACCCCCTCAAAATGCTCTTCTGAACCGATGGGAACCTGGATTGGAACGGCGTTGGCATCAAGATATTTGTTCATTTGCATAACCACGGCCTGGAAATCAGCCCCGGTACGGTCCATTTTATTGACAAACGCGAATCGCGGAACGCGGTATCGGTCGGCTTGATTCCAGACGGTTTCGCTTTGGGGTTCCACGCCGCCGACTGCGCAGAATACGGCGATCATCCCGTCGATGACACGAAGGGAACGCTCCACTTCGACCGTGAAATCGACGTGCCCCGGGGTGTCGATCAGGTTGATCTGATGGTTCTTCCAGACGCATGTAATGGCGGCTGAGGCAATGGTGATCCCTCTCTCCTGTTCCTGTTTCATGAAATCGGTGGTTGCCTGCCCGTCGTGTACCTCTCCCATCTTGCGATTGGTACCCGTGAAAAACAGGATACGCTCGGTTACCGTGGTTTTACCTGCGTCGATATGTGCGGCAATGCCGATATTTCTGAGTTTATTTAATGGCATGTAACGTGATTTTTTTGGGGGTGCAAAGGTACGATAATTTTTAACACCAGTGGACAAGCGGACATAGCGGACAAGCGGACTGGTGGACTGGTGGACCAGCGGACGAGTGGACCAGTTAGTGGTTGATCAGGTCAATCGTTAATATCAAGACTATGGCAGGATCGCAGCAATCCGCAAGGGCGCGCCGCTTCCCCCTTTAATCTTCATAGGAAAGGCAACGATATAGGCTCCTTTTTCCGGTACCTCGTCGAGTCGGGCAATATTTTCATAGGCGGTAATTCCCGAAGCGCACAGGATACGATGTGTGAGAAATTCAGTCGATTGACCATTATCAATACTCGGGGTGTCAATGCCGATGGCTAACACCTTTCTGTTTTCGGCAATCCATTTGGCTGCCTGCGGATCAAGTCCGGGAAAATGGAGCTCTCTGACCCCCTCAACTCCTGTCTTCAGTGTTCCCGTGTATTTCAAATGGTCGCGATAGAATTTTCCCCAGCCTGTACGAAGAAGGATCACTGCACCATCCGGGATTCTACCATGGATCTTTTCCCAATTTTCCAGGTCGGTCTTGCCAACCAGATAATCCCGGTTTTGACTGGCCTGTTCGGTGACGTCGACCACCACCGCTGGTCCATGCAATCGCTCCATCCCTATTTTTTCAATGCTTTCACCACCCTGGTGAAAATGAAGGGGGGCATCGAAATGCGTTCCTCCATGTTCTTCGGCAAAATATTTAAACGATGCGTAAAAATAGTTCTGGCTGTTGATACCGCAGAAGACCGTGTCGTGCCTGAATTTGACATTGGTGGGCCAGTAAACGGTATTGCTGTCGTACTCATGGGAGAGATCAATCCAGGAAGCCTTTTGCAACTGCATCGAAAGGTCGGATTGACTGCAGGCATAGAGGCCGAAAAGCAATAGCAAAATCAAATTTTTTTTCATTTGCGCAGGATTTTAATTCATTGAGACCATAATTCGATTAAGAACGGAATGAATTACAATTTATCGGTTGATGGATGGTAGGCATTGCCCCGTTGGTCGGCTTTTTTTATTGCCTTCATAACGCGGTCAACGTTGATCTCTACTGGTTCGTGCCAAATGGATTCGCCCGGCAAACAAGCTTTTTCAGCGATGCGCCGCAGATCATCCTCAGTTGGATCATTGATTCCGATCATGGCCAGGGTGACCGGCAATCCGACCGAATTGCAAAAGGAGTAAACCTCCCGGATTAACGGTTCCGGCTTGTCAGTCAGGAATAAACCGGCAAGAACACCGAAAGCGACTTTTTCGCCATGGTAATAGGCATGGGTGCCTTCATGACTGGTCAACCCGTTGTGAATGGCATGGGCGCTGCCCAATCCGGCACTTTCAAATCCAAGACCACTCATAAGGGTGTTGGCTTCGATGATATGTTCCAGGGCCGGGGTAACCCGCTGTTCAAGGCAACTGTTTACTGCCTCAATACCAAATTCAAGCAGGGAGTCATAACAAAGACGGGCCATGGTGCGTGCCGATCGGGTACTGTAACCGCCGGCTTCATTGGGTGATCCTGAACGAAAACAGGAATCAGCCTCAAACCAGGTTGAGAGGGCATCCCCCATTCCGGCGACAAGCAAACGTACCGGCGCATGGGAGATGATTTCTGAGTCGACCAGCACCAGGTCGGGATTTCGTTTCAGATGGATTACCGATTCAAAAATACCATTATCGTTATAAACAATGCTGATGGCGCTGCAGGGCGCATCGTTGGATGCAATTGTGGGAGCGATGATTATTTTCGCATCAAGCTCCATTGCAACGGCTTTCCCCGTGTCGATCACCTTCCCGCCTCCCAATGCCACCACTACGTCACAACCGGCATTTCCTGCAAGTGTCCTGAGCCGTTCGATCTCTTTATGGGTGCATTCACCCCGAAAGCACTCAACATGAACGACGCCCGGTATACGTTGAATTAAGCCCGGTAAAAAAGTATCGGCTGATTTTCGTCCTGATATGATGAAAGCATTAGATCCTAACTTAAGTATCCATTCCGGTAATGTATGGATGGCTCCCGGCCCCTGAATATATCGGGTGGGAAAGATGGCAGTTCTGAGATCATCCGGTTTCATAAATGAATTGTTTAAAATTGAATTTCATGATAGTTATAATCACCCGCGGTTAAAATTGCGATTGGCATGGAGATTTCGCGAGATCTTCAAATCAGGATCAAAGATATGGAATATTCGATTGCCCAAGGGATGGAGGCCCTCGCCGATGCACTCGCCGGAATGCTTGCGGACCCTTTGCGGTTGAAGATCATGGCCAGGGAAGGAAGAAGGGCTGTGGAAGAAAAGTACAATGCGAAAATACTGACGGAAAAAATGGTCGGGGTATACAAGCAGGTTGTTGAGAAATAGGCCTTGAATTGACCTTGGCGTCAGCGGTTTATAAAAACAAAGAACATCGCTCATGTTGGCCGAATTATCAAATGTTTCCAAATCCCTTCAGGATAAAGCATCAGGGGAAAAGGGTGAACAAATTCCCGAAGTCCGGGTGCTTGACCAGATCTCGTTATCGATCGCTGAAAGCGATACAATAGCCATCGTGGGTCCTTCGGGATCCGGGAAAAGTACGCTGCTTAACCTGATCGGATGCCTCGACAAGCCGAATTCCGGTCGGGTCATCATCAACGGTTCCGACACCAGGGATCTTTCCGACAACGCCCTGTCGGCTTTGCGCAACCGGTTTATCGGCTTTGTGTTCCAGATGCATCATCTTCTGCCTCAACTCAGCATTATCGACAATGTCCTGCTGCCCGTCCTTCCCGGCGCAGATCCTGCCGCTGCACGCGATGCCCGGGATCATGCCATGGCCCTGCTTGAAAAAGCGGGTATTGCCGGCCATTACAAAAAGCATCCTTACCGGTTATCGGTCGGCGAATGCCAACGGGCTGCGGTGGTGAGGGCGCTGGTCAACCGGCCCCGTCTGGTGCTGGCTGATGAGCCGACCGGGTCGCTCGATGCTGCGAATGCCTCCATTCTGGGCGATATGTTGCTCAGGCTGACCTCTGAAGAATCTGCCGCGCTTGTCGTTGCCGTTGCTGTTCTTACCGGGGCCCTGATGGTGGGCGATTCGGTGAAATACAGCCTCCGGCGAATCACCGATCAGCGTCTGGGAAAGATACGCCTCGCCCTCATTCCCGGCGCGGGTGTTCATCAGGAAGACACTGTTCCCCCTTGACCTGGGAAAACGGAAGATGAAGTACATCATGGCGGGAGGGTAGTTGAACCCGTGGGTGGGGGAGATGAACCCGACCATGGAACCTGCCTCCGGCCGCTCTATCCTTTTCCGGTTGATCTTCGCGATATCGACGACCTCTGCGGGAACGCCGCGGCTTGTTGCCGTATCGGCGAACCAGCCGGCCACACTTCGTGCATTGCCTGTGCCTGAAAAAAATAAATTATCAGGGGTAAAACCATGTTGCAGAAAGGAATGTAAATAATGTTTGTTTCAGGGAATAAAATTAAAAAAATATGAACCCTTTCGCTGCCTGTGCAGGTTTGGGAAAACAAAACCACCCACCCCTGCCCTCCCGGCAATGGCAAATACAAAACCCATGTCTCCGCATCACAAACGTGCCTTGCACCTCATCCAGTTTTCCAGATTTATGGAAATGTAAAAACTTGACCACGACATGATCCTCATTTCCCCGGAATCTGTTAAAGTCTATTTCCAGTTTGAAGGAAAAATCAAGGTGGATGTGAGTCCCGAAGGGATTTCTTGTTTTTGGTCTGTAATTAACGTATCTTTCCCGCTTCATCTGGAAAGCATTGGTCAATGCTGAATGTTGTTATCATCGATGACGAAGATCATATTCGTGATTCACTAGTTAAGCTGCTTGCGAGACATTGTCCGCAAGTTACGGTTGCAGGTACTGCATTCAGCGTGAACAGCGGTATCAAGGCTGTAGATGACCTTCATCCTGATCTTGTTTTACTTGACGTACAAATGAACGACGGTACCGGTTTCGATCTGCTAAAATCTTTATCCCCGGTTGAGTTCAAGGTCATTTTTATTACGGCCTATGATCAGTATGCCCTTCAGGCCTTCCGTTTCAGCGCTGTGGATTATCTTCTTAAACCTGTAAATCCGGAACATCTTGTTGCTGCCATCGACCGTGCCGGTCTGTTGGTCAGGGATCATTTCAATGTGCAGATGAATGCCCTGTACGAGAACCTGAAATCGGTCTCCAGGCAGGATAAGAAGATTGTTGTAAAAACAACCGAGCAAATTCACCTGCTCGATATTAAGAGCATAGTCAGCTGCGAATCCGACAGCTGTTACACAACAGTGCATACGACCGAAGGAGAACATATCATGGTAGCAAAAACCCTGAAGGAATACGAGGAGATGTTGACCGGGTGCGGGTTTTACCGGGTCCATAAATCCCACCTGATCAACCTGGCACATATCAAACGGTTTGACAAACGGGATGGCGGGTACATCGTGCTGGCCAATGATCAGAAAATCCCGGTGGCATCGAGAAAGCGGGAGGAAATGCTCGGGTTGATTGAAGAAATGGCGAAATAGGGGAATAGGGACATGACGAAAAAATTGACCAACTGGTTTCTGCTTACTTTTTTTCTGCTTCCCGGGCTTCTCTTATCCCAAGACGATTTTATGTTCCAGTTCCAGCGGCAAATCGACAGCCTGCAGAAATTAATACCCGGTTCCGGAATTGAAAAACAGGTGGTTATCCTGAACAATCTTGCCTCGTGTTATGCACCTTTAAATTTCGATTCCAGCATCTTCTATTCTTCCCGGGCAGCGCGTCTTGCGACAAATTCCGGATATAATAAAGGCATAGGGCTGGCAAGGTACAATGCAGGCAACGCCTATTATTACAAACTCGATTTTAAAAACGCACTCTTATCTTACTTGTCGGCGCAATCACTTCTGGAAAAAGTTCAAGGGTACAAAGAACTTGGGGACTTGAATATGATGCTGGGTAATATCAACTACTTTATCTGCAGAGGGGACGAAGCCTTAGCCTGTTACCGTAAAGCACTCGGATACTACCATGTTTCCGGAAGTCAGGCATCAATGTTTGACGTTTACGACGCCATGAGCATGGCCATGTATTTTTTAAAAACCGGCCCTGTCGACAGCACACTGGTGTGCGGGTATAAGATGCTGGAACATGCGCGCAGAAATAAAAACGGTTACCAGGAAGCCTATGCACTGATGCAGATCGGCATGTTCCATTCTGTTAACGGGATTTCATTACAGGGCAAGCAAAAAACACTACCGTACTGTGATTCTGCCCTGGCACTAGCCTCAGCACTCAACCAGGATGGCCTGGTTTCCATCACCTACATCACCCTTGGAAATTTTTATGATAACAATACACCCTTTTTTGAAATAACAGGGGATATGGTGGCTGCAAGATCCAATTATGACAAAGCATATCAATCGGCCAGGAAATCCGGATGCAGTTATTTGCAGGCAGCAATCCTTAATGACCTCGTTGCCATTGACTGGAAGGAGAAAAAATATAATCAGGCTGCCATACACCTGGATTCGTGCGAAACCAGGTTGAAGGATTTTTTTACCGCTGAGTGGAAAAACACACCAGCCAAGGGTTTTATAATAAACGCTTTGGGTAAAATGCAGGATTATTTTATTGCGCAGCGGACCAGGGTGAACATGTGCCATTTGCGATTTTTGCTGGCAATGGCAAAGGGAGAAACTTTGCAAGCGGTTGACTGCCAGGATTTATATTATCAATACAGGGATACGCTTATTTATTCTCAGCAGGGCAGGCAGATAGAATTAATTATGGCGGAAGACGAAGCGGATAAGCAGCAACAGAAGATGGTTACCCTTGCCCGTGATAACGAACTGAACCAGTTAAAACTTTCCAGGAGCCGGTTCGTTTTTATCGGGTCCGGGACTGCTGTTTTACTAATCAGCGTCATTTTCCTGCTCTTTTTCCAGCGAAGAAAACTAAGAGCAGAGCAACGCTCGGTTTCGATGGAGCAGCGGCTGCTCAGGGCACAGATGAATCCCCATTTCATCTTCAATTCCCTCGCCAGTATTCAGAATTTCGTGATCAACGAAAATTCCGACCAGGCAAGCATATATCTCTCACGGTTTTCGCAGCTTGTAAGAAATATCCTCGACAATTCAGTGGAGGAAAATATTCCTCTTGAAAAGGAGATCAGCACGATCGAAAACTATCTGGAGTTGCAGAAAGTGAGGTATGCCGGGAAATTTGAATACAAGATATCAGTTGATGAGAAGATCGATACTGAAAATATTATGATCCCTCCCATGCTGGCTCAACCATTCATTGAAAATGCGATCGAGCATGGCATCAGGCACAAAGAAACACCAGGCCGTATCGATATCCGTTTCCACCAGCAAGACGGGCTGATCTGCTTTGAAGTTGAGGACGACGGTGTCGGGAGGAAGAAGGCACATGAAATCGAATTAAAACATACATCACGTCACCGCTCCATGGCCACGTCCATCACCCGCGACCGTCTCGGCACTCTTAATAAAAAACTGAAAAAGAAGATCTGGATGGAGATAACCGACCTTAAAGATGATTCCGGACAAGGTTGTGGTACCAGGGTTGAGTTTGGGATACCGTTGGTTATTAAATAATCTGCCGGCATAAGAATCAGATATGAAAATCCAATATCCAATCTTCATCATCCTCATGCTGCTCTCAGGCTGCCGGCCGAGTTATTCTCCTTCTCCATTGAAATTTAAGACGTATGAACATAATCCCGTTTTATATCCGGGAAAAGCAGGGTCGTGGGATGAACTTTTCCTGTGTGCGTCCCAGGTGATATACCATGAAAATGTGTTTTATCTTTTTTACATGGGATGTAATGTAGCCGGACGGATGGCGGTCGGGCTGGCAACTTCAAATGACGGCATCCATTTTTCCAAATTTGCCGGGAACCCGGTATTAGCTCCTGACGATGAAGGTTTTGATGCTTTTACCGTTGGTCCGGGGATCGTACTGAGAGAAAATTCCGGATGGGTGATGTACTACAATTGCAGCGAATTGGGCACCTATGCTCCTGGAACTACTGTTGGCAGGGCAACGGCCAGCCAACTTCCCGGCCCCTGGAAAAGAAACGATGTGCCGGTGTTGGCATCGGGCAGGAAAGGCGAATGGGATGACGGTTTTATTATTCCAAGTTCAGTTCTCAGGTTGGCAGATGGCAGCTACAGGATGTATTATTCAGGCGGAAGGGAAATCTCCCTTTGGAAAGACTTTTATATCGGTATGGCTACATCAAGGGATGGAATTAACTGGAAAAAACATAATGATCCCGCCACCAGCCAGCATCCCTTTGCTCAAAGCGATCCGGTCTTCAGGCCCGGAGGTGCCGGCGACTGGGACGGCGATTATGTTTGGATGGCGAATGTTACAGTATCATCAGGTCTTTTCAGGATGTATTATACCGGGATTTCAGATAATGTAAATGCAATCGGTTATGCTGAAAGCAAGGATGGGATACACTGGAATCGATATCCGGAAAATCCAGTTTATCGGGGAAAGGATGATCCTTCGATGAAAAGTATGGAAGATGCAGGATCCATTGAAAACCCATCCGTACTATTTTTGGATACCATCTGTTTCATGTATTATGATTACGGATCTGCAGCCATGAAGATCGGGCTTGCAACGGCTCCCGCTCGCTAAACCCGCACCCGCGTTTACTAAACAGTTCCCGTCGTTTTCTTAACGCAACTATTTCCGTATAAGAGGGATTGTACTTTTGATTCAAAAGTTCGCAGTTTGATGGTTGAAGAATTTCAGGAACTGGCAACTTAACCCTTTAAACCTTTTAAGTCATGAAAAAAACTGTTTTACTTTCAGCAATTCTTCTCTCCGTACTACTTACATACGGGCAGTGGACCTATAACTATTTACCGGAAGCCAGGGGCCGCATGGGAGCGGCTGTGCTGGGTTCGAAGGCTTACTTTGCAGGCGGGGCGAATAATTCCGATCAGCCCTTGTCGGCTATTGAAGTGTATGATACAAAACTGAAGGCCTGGGATACGAATCTTTCTCTCAATCTATCTGTTCCCAGGGCGCACCCTGCCTGTGTTGCCGCTGGTACCAGGATTTTTTTTGCCGGTGGTGTTGATCCGGCTACAGCGAATCTGTTCTCTGACGTGGATATTTGGGATACCGTTTCCAAAACATGGACCTACACGCAACTCTCAGTACCAAGAGTGTTCCTGTCTGCAGTAACCAATGGGCAAAAAGTGCTGTTTGCCGGCGGAAATAACCTGCAGGGATCGTCCTATGATGTCGTGGAAATATATGATATGGCCACTGGTATCTGGGATCTGGCCGCACTGTCTCAATCACGGAGCGGGATGGGAGCCACGGTTCTCGGCGACCTGGCATTCTTCGCCGGCGGGTATCTCGATGAAACAGCCTCAGTGACAGACAGGGTCGATATCTATCATTTTTCAACCGGGACGTGGACAACAGACGCGCTTTCACAGGCAAGGGGATTCCTTTCCGCTGTCACGGTGAGGAACAAGGTGATGTTCGCCGGCGGAACCACGATAAATAACCAACCCACTAACAGGGTGGATATTTATGATGTCCTCACCGGAACATGGGATACTGCGAGCCTGTCCGTGCCCAGGGCCTTGTTCCCCGATCCCTCTTCGGCCGTTCTCAACAACCGGAAAGCTTATTTTACCAGTGGCGGACATTTCGACCTTTACGGTCATAACTGGAATACAGATTTCAATGTGATCGATATTTATGATGATTCCACAGGGACCTGGTCGACCGACAGCCTGTCGCATTCTTTGCTCCAGCAGGCGGTTACGGGAATTGGCAGCTACCTGCTTGTTGCCGGAGGTTCAGTTTCCCCGACATGGGATTATACCAACAAAGTGGAAATCTATTATGATTATAACGTCTGGTCAGGTATTGACAAACGCCCGGGAAACGAAAACGCCTTTAAAATCTATCCCAATCCGGGTTCCGGGAATATCCATCTTAAGATAGTGGATGATCACAACAAATCATTACAGGCAAACGTATTTGACATGCAGGGCCGGCTGGTATTCACCCAACTTCTGCAAAGCCATGAATGTGAAATGAATTTGCAACTACCGGCAGGAGTATACCTGCTGAGAGTGATGGCTGACGATGCAGTGTATTCGGAACTGATCACGATACAATAACTCTTCCATTGGCACCCCACAGTCCAAAGTCTGCAGCCGGAATGTACCGGTTGCGAACTGAAGACTGCTGACTGTCGACAATTGATAGCCGGCTATGTTAAATACGCTCATCATCGACGACGAAGCCCACATCCGGGATACCCTCACCAAACTGCTTTCAAGGAATTGTCCGGCGGTCAGGGTGGTGGGGGAAGCCTCAGGTGTGGCAGAAGGGATTAAAGCAATACAAACGCTGCATCCGGGGCTTGTTCTGCTCGATGTTAACATGAAAGACGGAACCGGGTTTGACCTGCTTCATTCACTGGATACAGTTGATTTCAAAATAATATTTATTTCTGCCTGCGATAAAAATTCGATCCAGGCATACAGACTGAGCGGTATGGAATACCTTTTAAAGCCCGTTAATCCTGTTGAACTTATGGCTGCATTAAGAAAGGTGGCGGACACCGGACAGGAAGACATTATACTGCAAATGAAGGCGCTGGATACAAATCTGGAATAAGGTTAATCCTGTTATTTCTTTCCCCGTCAATCATTAATCCAATGCGGGCAAATCTGTTATGGGTCGTTGAAATCTGATTTCATCCATCGACCACCCACCCCCAAATTCCTCCCTCCGTGCATGGGGGCCGGGGAGGCTGTAATGTTGGAACTTGAATTCTTTGACAAATCTCTACCCCGGCTTTGAGATTTTACAGGCGTCTTTTCCCACACACAAGATAATCAATCAGATACAGCCGAAACATATATGTTTTCCTGCCCATCGGTTAGGTTATCTCAGATTAATTTTTAACTTTGCCCCCCTCATTGTTAATCAATTCACATTATGAGTGCTGAAAGTTTGATTCTGTTCTTCATCGTGGGAGCATTCCTGGTGGGGTTCGCCCTCGTTTTTGCCCACTACGTCGCACCCAGCTCGAAAAATCCGCAAAAAGCCGAACCTTACGAATGCGGTATCCCCACCGAAGGTCTTACGTGGCTTCAGTTCAATGTGGGATATTACCTTTTTGCCATCATCTTTCTGGTGTTCGATGTGGAAAGTGTTTTCATCTTCCCATGGGCTGTCATGATGAAGGAATTGGGAATGGTGGCCTTCGTTGAAATCGTGATCTTCTTTTTCGTACTTGGTTTGGGTCTCTTGTATGCCTGGAGGAAAGGAGCTTTAAAATGGGAATAAAAAACATAAAAGAAGCGGATTTCCGCGATAATGAAACCCTGGAGTTGTTCAAGAAATCAGGAGGGAACATCATCATTTCCACGCTTGATGCCATTATAGACTGGGGACGTTCCAATTCGCTTTGGCCGTTGACTTTCGCCACAAGCTGCTGTGCCATCGAAATGATGGCAACAGGGGCCCCCCGTCACGACTTCGCCCGGTTCGGGATTGAAGTCTACCGCGCTTCTCCCCGCCAGGCCGATGTCATCGTGGTGGCGGGTACGATCACCAACAAAATGGCCCCGGTACTCAAACGATTGTATGATCAGATGGCCGACCCAAAATATGTCATTGCGATGGGTGCCTGTGCCGTATCCGGTGGACCTTTTTATTATAACAGCTATCATGTGATTCGTGGCGTTGATCACGTGGTCCCTGTTGATGTATACGTGCCGGGATGCCCACCCCGTCCTGAATCTCTTTTATATGGAGTTATGCAGCTTCAGCGCAAAGTCAAACTGGAAACAATCACCAGCCCAAGAAAAACAGAGAACTTAAAATAGATAATCTCCCCCCATGGATAAAGCAGCATTAAAGGAACGCATTCTGGGTCTTGTCCCCGAAGCAGAATTCCAGGAAAATAAACAATTCCCGATGTTCGTCATTCCACCGGATAAAATGCACGCGCTGGCTGTCAGGCTGAAAGAAGATACCGATTTGTCATTTGATTACCTTTTCTGCCTTTCAGGGGTCGATATGCTCAAGTATTTCGAAGTGGTCTATCACATGGAATCGACCACGCTGCAGCACCAGCTTGTCCTGAAAGTACGGACTGCTGACCGGGAGAACGCCGCTGTTGATACAGTATGTGATATCTGGCGGACGGCTGAACTTCATGAAAGGGAAGTCTATGATCTGCTTGGGGTGAAATTCAATAGCCACCCCGATTTACGGAGATTTTTCCTCGAGGAGAACTGGAAAGGACATCCCCTTCGTAAAGATTATGTTGATGAAGTTAACATCGTAGAACTATAAGGTATGAAAGAAGTCATCAACCCGCCTGCGGTTAATATTGAGGAAGGGGAATACCATATTAATATGGGCCCCCAGCACCCCTCAACCCACGGGGTGCTCCGGCTGGTCCTCTCCCTCCAGGGAGAGACAGTTAAAAGCCTGCAACCTCATTGTGGTTACATTCACAGGGGTATTGAAAAGATGTGCGAAAAAGACACCTATCCCCAGATCATCCACCTCACCGACCGAATGGACTATCTTTCGGCCCATATTAACAACCATGCGGTATGCCTGCTGGTTGAAAATGCGCTTGAAGTCGATGTCCCCGAGCGGGTAAAATACATCCGGACCATTCTTGATGAGTTAACCCGGATTGCATCCCATCAGCTCTGGTGGTGCAGTTTTGGGATGGACATGGGGGGCCAGACCTGTTATTTTTACGGCCTGAGGGATCGTGAGAAGATTCTCGACATTTTTGAAGAATCTTTCGGATCGCGGTTGCTGCACAGCTATTACACACCGGGAGGCCTGATGATGGATATCCATCCCAACTTCCAAAAAAGAACCAAGGATTTCATCAAATATTTCCGGAAGAAGATCAAAGATTATGACTACATTCTTACCGGGAATATCATCATGCAGGAGCGTACAAAGGGGATCGGCTATATCTCGAAAGAGGATGTCATCAGCTATGGGGTTACCGGTCCGACAGGACGCGGTTCCGGTTTCTCGTGCGATGTCCGCAAGCATCATCCTTATGCCGCATATGATAAAGTTGATTTCAGGGAAGCTCTTGAAACTGCTGGTGATACCTTTGCCCGCTATATGGTCAGAATGCATGAAATGCGCGAATCGCTGAAGATCATTGAACAGCTGATTGACAATATCCCGGCGGGTGATTTTTCGGCCAAGATGAAAGCGGTCATCAAGCTGCCCGCGGGGGAATACTATCAGCGGGTGGAGGCAGCACGCGGCGAGTACGGCGTTTATGTCGTGAGCGATGGCAATAAATCCCCGTACCGCATGAAATTCCGCTCGCCCAATTTCTCCAACCTCAGCGCCCTTGACCATATGAGCCGCGGTTATAAAATTGCCGACCTGATTGCCATCGGCGGATCCCTCGATTATGTTATTCCCGATATTGACAGATAATACGATTTATCTATGAGTTTCAGCATTTACGATTTTACAGCATTCAATCAGGCAATCGATAAGGCCCTGTTCGATAACTGCTCACCTTTCTGGGCAACGGTGTGGGAACTCACCATCATCGGCCTGGTCTTCCTGATCGCTTATGCATTGATGGGACTGTTCCTGGTGTATGCCGAAAGAAAGGTATGCGCCTTTATCCAGAACCGTGTAGGACCCAACCGGGTCGGCCCTTACGGCTTCTTCCAGACCATTGCCGACTTCATCAAGCTGATGTTAAAGGAGCTGATCACCATCAAAAACGCCGATAAGGTGTTGTTCAATATTGCACCCTTTATTGTGATTATTGTCAACTTCATGGCAATAGCCGCCATACCATTTGCCAAGGGGCTGCATGCAATCGATTTCGATATCGGTATTCTTTATGTAGTGGCGGTTTCGTCACTGAGCGTTGTCGGGGTGTTGCTGGCAGGCTGGTCAAGTAACAGCAAATTCTCCCTGATCGGGGCCATGCGCTCCGGCGCCCAAATCGTCAGCTATGAGCTTTCGGTAAGCCTGTCGCTTATTACCATGATCATATTGGCAGGGACCATGCAGTTTTCAGCCATTGTTGAAGGACAGGCCGACGGCTGGTTTATCTTCAAGGGCCATATCCCGGCCATCATCGCATTTGTTGTCTACCTGATCGCAAGTACTGCCGAAATCAACCGTGGCCCCTTTGATCTGGCAGAAGCCGAATCGGAACTTACAGCCGGATTCCACACAGAATATTCCGGGATCAAATTTGCCTTTTTCTATCTTTCCGAGTTCATGAACATGTTTATCGTCGCCTCGATTGCTGCCACACTTTTCCTGGGGGGGTGGATGCCCTTTCATATCGGGGGATGGACGGGTTTTAATAATGTAATGGATTTTATTCCTCCGATCGTTTGGTACATCGGAAAAACCTTCTTCCTGATCTGGGTGATCATGTTGTTTAAGTGGACATTTCCGCGTTTGAGGATCGACCAGCTGTTGACGCTGGAATGGAAATACCTGTTGCCCATTAACCTGGTCAACATTCTCATCATGGCTTTTATTGTATTAATGGGTTGGCATTTTTAGAAAACTATGAACAGCTTTTTCAAATACTTTTCTGATATATTCCGCGCCGTAACGTCGCTCCTGAAGGGGATGAGCGTAACCGCAGGATATTTTTTCAGTCCCGGGCAGATCGTGACCCAGCAGTATCCTGAAAACAGGAAAACACTGAAGATGTTCGACCGGTTCAAGGGTGAAGTGATCATGCCCCATAACGGTCAGAACCAGCATCGCTGTACCGGATGCGCCATCTGTGAGACCAATTGCCCAAACGGTTCCATCGAGATCATTCAGGCCAAAGTTGACATGCCCGACGGTAAGAAAAAACGCATAATCGATAAGCACATATACCACCTTTCGATGTGTACTTTCTGCGGATTATGCATAAAATCGTGTCCGTCAAATGCACTGGCGTGGGGACAGGAGTTTGAGCATGCGGTATTTGACCGTACCAAACTGACCAAGATTTTGAATCAACCCGGATCATCCATCATTAAAGATATTGCAGAATGACAATCAACCAGTTCATGTTCGCGATATTCGCGGCAATTATTATCATTTTCTCGATTCTTACGGTCACCAGCCGCAGAATCCTGCGGGCTGCCACATTCCTGCTTTTTGTGTTGGTGGCAACCGCGGGTATGTATTTCCTGCTGCGGTTCAACTTCCTTGCCGCCATTCAGCTTACACTCTATGCCGGCGGTATCGTGGTGCTGATCATTTTCTCCATTCTCCTGACCAGCCACATCGCGGAAAAACTTGATGCTCCCTCCTGGAAAAAGGTGATCCCGGCATTTCTGGCTGCCGCATTTGGGGCGGTGATCACAATTATTACCATTTTACAGTACGACTTCCCGAAAGCAATCGTTGCCGATGGCGACCGGACAAACATCCGTGAAATTGCCCAGAGCCTCATCAGCACGGAAAAATTCGGATATGCGTTGCCGTTTGAGGTCATCAGCATCCTGCTACTCGCGGCCATGGTCGGGGCCATCATACTGGCAAAGAAAAGGAAAGACTGATCAGGAATTAGCGAATAGTCAATATCGAATAGTCAATAACGAATAAGTATTAAATTTTTCTGAGATATGTTTGAAGGAGTTCCATTACACTGGTTTCTGATTACAGGCACCATCATGTTCTTTGTCGGGATCTACGGCTTCCTGGTCAGGAAAAACCTGATCACCTTGCTGATGTCGCTTGAATTGGTACTCAATTCGGTCAATATCAACTTTGTGGCGTTTAACAAAATCCTGTACCCGGGTCACCTGGAAGGAATGTTTTTCTCGGTATTTGTAATTGCCGTTGCCGCGGCGGAAGCTTCAGTGGCAATCGCGATCATTATCAACATTTACCGGCGCCTGGTCAACATTGATGTGGAGAAAATTAGTGAAATGAAGTATTAGGGAATAGCGAATAGGGAAAAGAAAATATGAAAACGAATCAATCCCATCCCATTCCTAATCGCTAATCACTTGTATAATAGCGCAATAACGACAATTAACCAACTTAAGTAGAATAACTCCGTAAATAAAACCCTTTATGATCGATTTCAGTTACACCACCTGGATCCTACTTATTCCGCTGATTCTCTTTGTGGTGATCGGACTTTTCGGGAACCGGTTCAAGCCCATCGTTTCCGGCATTGCCGGTACGACCGGGCTGTTTGTTATCTGGGTCCTTGCGCTGATTACAGCCTATCAATATTTTTTCGTACTGGAACCGGCGGCTGATGGTTCTTTCCAGAAGTTCATGGCCGTGAACATACGCTGGCTGACCCTCACCGACAAACTTCATATCGACATGGGGGTCTTACTGGATCCCATTGCCGTGATGATGTTGCTCGTAGTCACAACCGTTTCGTTCATGGTACATGTTTACTCAATCGGATACATGCATGGTGAAAAGGGATTCATGCGGTTTTTTGCTTTTCTCTCTCTCTTTAGTTTTTCCATGTTGGGGCTGGTAGTGGCCACCAATATATTTCAGATGTATGTTTTCTGGGAACTTGTCGGGGTTTCTTCGTACCTGCTTATCGGTTTTTACTATACCCGCGATACGGCCGTGGCCGCCTCAAAGAAAGCATTTATTGTTACCCGTTTTGCCGATCTCGGATTCCTGATCGGAATCCTGATGCTCTCGTATGTAACCGGTACTTTTGACTTCATCACCCTGACGGGTCCGAACAGTCCGGCATTCACCTCAGGACAGGGGATTTGGTTCCTGGGTCTCTCCACGATGACCTGGTCGATGATCTTTGTTTTCATGGGGGGGGCCGGTAAATCAGCCATGTTTCCGCTGCACATCTGGCTGCCCGACGCCATGGAAGGCCCAACGCCTGTCTCAGCTTTGATCCATGCCGCTACGATGGTGGTAGCCGGGGTTTACCTGGTAGCCCGCCTCTTCCCGATCTACGTGTTTTCTGCGCCTGCAGCTTTGGATGTGGTTATGTACGTGGGAGCATTCAGTTCCATCTTTGCCGCAATTATCGCCTGTACCCAGTTTGACATCAAAAGGGTGCTGGCCTATTCGACCATGTCACAGATTGGTATGATGATGTTTGCCCTGGGAGTTTCAGGATATGGTGGGCATGAGGGTTTGGGTTATATGGCCTCCATGTTCCACCTGTTCACACATGCCTTCTTTAAAGCATTGCTCTTCCTTGCTGCCGGCGCCATTATTCATGCAGTACACAGTAATTATATGTATGATATGGGAGGATTGCGGAAAAATCTGCCCATTACCCATGCCACCTTCCTGGTTGCCTGTCTGGCCATTGCCGGGATACCCCCACTGTCGGGATTCTTCAGTAAGGATGAGATTCTTGCCGCAGGGCATGAAAAAAGCCTGTTGCTTTACTGGGTCGAAATGATCGTTTCAGGACTGACTGCTTTCTACATGTTCCGGTTATACTACTCCATCTTCTGGGGTAAAAAACAGGAATATCATCACAAACCGCATGAAGCGCCAAAAACAATGACCATCCCGCTGATATTTCTTGCCCTGGGCGCCCTGCTTGCCGGTCTCATACCTTTTTCACACTTTGTTTCATCTGACCGCATCCCGTTTGCTTCTCATATCGAAATGGGAATCGCGATCCCGGCCGTTTTGGTAGGACTCCTCGGGATCATTGTGGCAACGCTGTTCTACCGTAAAGAGACCAGCATCCCCGATCAGATTTTCAAAGCCCTGGGCGGATTTGCACAGGCTGCTTATCACAAATTCTATGTCGATGAACTCTATCTCTTCATTACCAAAAAAATCATCTTTAATTATATTTCCCGCCCCATTGCCTGGTTCGACCGCCATATTGTCGACGGAACCATGAACGGGTTGGCTTACGTGACCAATGAGGCTTCGGAACGGATTAAAAAGCTGCAGTCGGGACAGCTCCAGCAATATGCCCTGGTATTTGTTTCGGGCACCGTGTTCCTGGTATTAATTTTCGTGTATTTATGGACCTGCTAACACTATAGGCAATGAGTTTTTTAACACTGTTTATTATCGTACCATTTCTTACCATAATCGGTATTCTCTTGTGTAAGAATCATATGCAGGTGAAATGGGTTTCCGTGGTTGGTATGGGTATCCAGCTTATCAACGCCATCATCCTGATCCTGATGTTCCTGGCCGAACGAAAGGGAGGAAACATGGAGGAAGTACTGTTTGTCCAGAACAATGTATGGTATGAAACCCTCAATATCCATTTTTATTTAGGGGTCGACGGGGTTTCGGTAGCCATGATCGCGCTCACCTCCCTGGTGGTCTTTGCCGGAATTTTTGCAAGCTGGGATATCAAGGATCTTCCGCGTGAATTTTTCACCTTTCTTATTCTGCTTGCCTCAGGAGTGTTTGGGTTCTTTATCAGCCTCGACCTGTTCACGATGTTTCTCTTCTATGAACTGGCCGTCATTCCGATGTATTTGCTGATCGGGATCTGGGGAAGTGGTCCGCGACACTATTCAGCCATGAAACTGACCCTGATGCTGATGGGAGGATCGGCGCTGATCATGCTGGGACTGATCGGAATTTATCTGAATTCAGCTCCGAACGGGGGGCCTCTTACCTGGGATATCATTCAGATCTCGAAAGAGACGCTACCGATGGATTTACAAAGGTTTCTCTTCCCGTTCCTTTTTATCGGATTCGGGGTTTTGGGAGCGCTTTTCCCGTTCCACACGTGGTCGCCCGACGGTCATGCCTCTGCGCCAACTGCAGTTTCCATGCTCCATGCCGGGGTGCTGATGAAACTTGGCGGATACGGTTGTTACCGTGTGGCCGTATTCCTCCTTCCCCAGGCTGCACATGAACTCGGATGGATATTCCTGATCCTGGCCACCATCGGGGTCATTTATGGTGCCCTCGGAGCTGTCTGGCAGAAAGATCTTAAATACATCAATGCCTATTCTTCGGTAAGTCACTGTGCCCTGGTACTCTTCGCAATCCTGATGTTCAACCAGACCGCAATGAACGGCGCCATCATGCAGATGATCTCTCACGGTATCATGACGGCCCTTTTCTTTGCCCTGATCGGAATGATTTATGGCCGCACCCACACCCGGTATATCAATGAGATGGGTGGACTTATGAAGGTAATGCCATTCCTTGCCGTTGCTTATGTCATAGCCGGTCTCGCCTCGCTGGGACTTCCCGGTTTCAGCGGATTCGTGGCAGAAATGACCATTTTTGTCGGTTCCTTTCAAAATGCAGATGTTTTTCACCGGGTCGCCACGATCATTGCCGCTTCATCTATCGTGGTCACCGCAGTTTATATCCTCCGCGTTATCGGAATCCTGTTGCTGGGCAAGATCCGGAATGATGAATATGAGCTGATCACAGACGCCAAATGGTACGATAAAATCAGCGTGGTAGCGCTGATTGCTGGGATCACCATCATCGGCGTGGCACCCCTCTGGATCTCCGATATGATCAATCAGGGGCTGGGTCCGATCATGGCGAAACTTCTTGCAGCAGCTCCGATAGGGCATTAATATTGAAAATTCAAAATTCAAATGTCAAAATTCAAAGTTCAAGGTTTAAAATGGGGCGAGGGCTCAGGTGTCGGTTGCTCGGAATCAGGGAACGGAGAAAACATTTGTTTTAATACACGTCATGTGTTATCAACGAATAACAACGCTTAAATATCTGACAGATGCTTATAATGAGACATGAATTACTGCTGGTTGCCATCACGGTAATTTTATTGATTGTCGAGATTTTTCTGCCCAACACGCAGAAGCGGAAAATCATTTTGCCAGCCATCCTTTTAATGGCAGCGGTGACCCTTATCGGGTTCCTGCCCGGTGAGCCCGGTGAATTGTTTGGAGGCATGTACCAATCGACTCAACTTACGATGTTGCTGAAGAATATCCTGAATATCGGGGTGCTGATCGTTTTTATCCAGTCGGTCGATTGGCTGAAGCAGGATCAGAATAAGGAAAAAATCAGCGAATTTTTCTTACTGATTCTTTCCACACTGATCGGGATGAATTATATGATTTCGGCAGGTGATTTTCTGATGTTTTATTTAGGACTCGAATTAGCAACCATCCCCATCGCGGCCCTTGCCGCCTATGAAAGGTACAAGGAAAAATCGGCCGAAGCCGGCGTGAAGCTGATCTTTATTTCGGCCCTTTCATCCGGCATTTTGCTTTATGGCCTCTCCATGATCTACGGCACGACCGGGACCATGTACTTTACCGATATTGCTCCCCTTATGAACGGATCCTCCCTCCAGGTGCTGGCATTTATCTTTTTCTTTTCGGGAATGGCTTTCAAGATTTCCCTCGTACCCTTTCACCTCTGGACTGCCGATGTTTACGAAGGGGCGCCGGTCAACGTGACCTCCTATCTTTCGGTGATTTCAAAAGGAGCCGCTGTGTTTATTTTCACCATCATCCTTTACACCGTTTTTGCAAAGATTGCACTGAAGTGGAGCCAGGTGCTCTATGTGATCATCATACTTACCATTACTGTCGGTAACCTGTTTGCTATGCGCCAGCAGAACCTCAAACGGTTTCTGGCTTTCTCCTCGATCGCACAGGCCGGATTTATCCTGCTTGGTATCATTGGCCAGAGCCAGACCGGGATGACAACAGTGATCTACTTCGTACTGGTTTATATCTTCTCCAATCTGGGCGCTTTTGGCGTGATCGGTATTATCTCAAACCGGACGGGAAAAGAGAATATCAGCGATTACGACGGGTTGTATCGTACCAATCCCAAGCTAAGTCTGGTCATGATGCTGGCTCTTTTTTCTCTCGCAGGCATTCCTCCTTTAGCCGGATTCTTTGGTAAGTTCTTCCTTTTCACAGCCGCTGCCAAACAGGGATATTATATTCTGGTTCTCATCGCTATCCTCAATACCATCATCTCACTCTATTATTATTTACTGGTGATTAAGGCCATGTTCCTGAACACAAGCGATCAACCGATCGGCCAATTCAAATCGGACGGCTATACCCGCGTGGGATTGTTGCTCTGTGTTGCGGGTATTGTTGTGGTCGGATTTACCAGCATGATTTATGAAATGATTTTCAACCTGAGTTTCGGATTGTTTTAAGATCAAAACATTATGGCGTCATTAAAAGGCAAACACAATATCGCCGAAATCGAAGGACTACGGTGTACGGTGGTCGAAAGCGGATGCACCGAATCCAGGGCTCAATTCCTGAAAGGCCTTCTTGAATTTAACCGGTATGATGTCAGGATTGATGCGGAAAAAGCAAAGGATGGGAGCCCGACCGGAACCTTTCTTGTCGGGGTAACCGATATTCTGTTCAATCCCGTCGTGGTACTCTATCAAAAACGACTTTTCCGGCCCGATGGCGAAGTGGTTACACCTGCTTTTTGGAACCAATGGGAAAATCAGGATCTGAAGCCATACTGGCAGGTAATTCGTTGACATGAAAAAATTTACGAAATACTTTTCCTGGGCTGTTATATTGTTATATTTCGCGTTGGGAATATACCTTCTGGTTAGTCCCCGTTTCGCACACCTTCCGAAAGAGGTAAAGGTCATTTTTTCCATCTTCCTGTTCCTTTACGGGGGATTCAGAATGGCTCGTCTCTGGACCAAAAAAAGAGAAGAGGATTCCGAATAACCGAAAATCCCTTGACTTTTCAAGCCCCTGATTGTATTTTTATAACGTAATTCCAGCCGGCACAATAATTTTTTATTTATTTTTGTGTTCTTTATTAATAACGAATGGTTTACAAAACCAAAGCTATGGCATCACCGCTACCAAAGGGCAGATCATCCTTTATTTTTTTATCCGCGTTTCTTTTCCTGTTTCTTGCCTCATGCGGAGGGGGGGCTGACCGTAAAAACAGCGATACACCAACCATGGGCCGGATCAAAGTTGGTATCGAAGAATCGTACCGCCTGATGTTGGATGCGCAGATCTACACCTTCGAATCTTTTTATAAATATGCCGATATCGACACTCTTTATACCAATGAAGCAGATCTGATCAATGCCTTTATGAACGATTCGGTTCCCCTTATCATCGTGGGCAGAACTCTTTCTGAAAATCAGATCCAATACCTGAAAGAGCGACAATACATCCCAAAAATCACGAAAATTGCGATCGACGCGGTGGCATTCATTCTTCATAAAGATAATTCTGATACCAACTTTTTTTACCAGAACATAAAAGAAATTTTTGAAGGAAAGCTGACCCGTTGGAACCAGATCAACCCCAAATCCAAACTGGGATCTATTGAAGTCATTTTTGATCACTTCAAATCAGCCAACCCGAGATATTTCAAGGAAAAATTCAAGGTTGATTCACTTCCGCCTTCATGTTTTGCAGCAAAAAGCAACAAGGAAGTCATCGATTATGTAGAAACCCATCCCGGCGCAATCGGGGTGATCGGGGTCAATTGGATCAGCGACAAATCGGATTCGGTTTCAAACCAGTTCCTGAAGCGTATCAAGGTCGCCGGAATTTCGATGGAAGGGGAACGCGACGCTGCTTCAACTTTCTATAAACCTTACCAGGCTTATATTGCGGAAGGGTCCTATCCGTTTACACGTGAAGTTTTCTGTATCAACCGTCAGACTTACACCGGGTTGGCGTATGGTTTCTCGTCGTTTATTGCCGGTGAGAAAGGCCAGCTCATTATTCTGCACTCCGGCATGGTTCCTGCTGCCATGCCCGTTCGTATTGTTGAAATCAAACATTAAAATTCAAGGAGATATATATTATGTCAAGAGTAACACAAAGGGTTGGTATCGTCGCTGTATTGCTGCTTTTTACCCCATTTCTCACAAAACTGATATCACAGGATCTGAATACGGCTATCAAATTGACCAAAAGTGAACAGTTTGCTTCCGCGGCAACCCTGTTCAAACAATTGATTTCGCAGGAACCCGGCAATGGAGATTTGTACTATTATTACGGAAAGAATTGTCTTGAAAAATATTATTCGGATACGCTGAATCTTTCGTTCGAGGAAAAGGCCGACTCAGCAAAGGCCATCTATGAAATCGGGATCAAACAGGATCCATCGAATCCACTGAATTATGTTGGGTTGGGATTTCTGAATCTCATTACCAAGAAAATCCCGCAAGCTCAGGCAGAATTTGACAAAGCCCTCGCCCTGCTGCCTTCAAAGGCCAATAAGGCCATTAAGATGGAGCCCGCCCGGCAGTCGAAAATGCTGATCCAAATGGCCGAGGCTTATGTCATCGCCAATGTGCACGATACTGCCAATGCTTTCGAGTACCTGCGTCGCGCCGAAAAGCTGGACAGCAAAAATCCGGAATTGTACATTGTCAAGGGCGACCTCTATTTCTACCTTCTGAACGACGGCTCCAAAGCTATTTCAAATTACAACATGGCCCAGTCGCTCGATCCACAATCACCCGAAGCCAAACTGAAAACAGGTCAATTGTGGCTCCGCGCCCGGCAGTACACCACGGCGCTGAATTATTACCAGGAGGTGGTAAAAATGGATTCTACTTTCGCGCCGGCATACCGGGAACTGGGTACTTTACTTTCGAGGGCCGGAAGGCAAGAAGAGGCCAAGAAAAACTTCTATAAATTTCTGGAGCTTTCGAGGAATATTTCAGCCAGAAAACAGTTTGTGAACACCCTGATTGAACTTAACGATTATAATGAGGCCATCGTGCAGCTTATCGAAATCCAGAAGGTCGATATGAACGATAACGATGTCAATCGCGCGCTGGCCTATTCCTATTACGAGACCCAGCAATATGACAAGGGGCTGAAATACATAAAAACCTTCATTTCCAACGCAAAACCAGAAAAGATCAGGGCGCTCGATTATGCTTATTATGGTAGGCTGCTGGCAAAAATGAAGATGGATTCATTAGCGCCGGAACAAATGATGAAATCCTTTGAAATGGATACTGCAAAAGTCGATATCATCTCGGAAGCTGCGCTTTGCTGGACCAAAGTCAAGAAATATGAAAAAGCGCGGGATCTTTACGAACAGAAAATTGCTTTGAAACGGGGAATCCCCATGGATTACTATAACCTGGGGAAGGTTTATTACAGTTTACAGGACTTTGTTAAGGCCGATACCAACCTGGCTATTTTCAATGCAGCCCAGCCCGATTATGTACCTGGATATTCCTGGAGGGCCAGAACCAAATCGAATCTCGATATCAAAGATGGCAAGGGCTTTAACACCACGGGTTACGCGGTTCCGGTATACGAAGCCATTATTGAAAAAACCCAGAGCGACACGGTAAAATACATGAAAGACCGTTTTGAAGCCTTTGACTATCTTGCCTTCTATCATTATAGTCAATTCTCCCTTGATCAGAAGAACAAAGATGAGGCGCAAAAATCCCTTGAATTTTATACCAGGATGACCATTGTAAATCCAAATGATGAAAAGTCGGCAGTTGTCAAACCGGTCATTGATCTGCTGAAACAAAAGATAAAATAGGAGGGTTTTGAATTCTTTTAGAAAATACTTACATTTGCCGTCCTGATTAATTGAAAATCCTTTAATTAAATCATTTATAATTTAAAACACTTTACAGATGAGCAAGACAAATAAAAAAGGCGGAACCCTCGGTGAGGCCTTAAGGTCGACATTCACGCTTGTTGCGATGGTTGTTTCGTTAATCATTGCTTGGTGTGTTTACAAATACGTTATGGGGGCTCCCATTAACTTTGAAGGCGGGAATCCTGAAGGTACACCGTTACCCGGGAATTATCTTGCAATGGTTTACAAAGGCGGATATATCGTTCCTTTGTTGATCACAGTGTTACTTCTTGTCATTATTTTCTCTATTGAGCGTACCATTACGCTGACGCGTGCCAGAGGCAAGGGGAGAATCAATGTTTTCGTAAAGAACTTACAAACCCTGCTGGATGGCGATAAAATTGAAGACGCCATCGTCGCCTGTGACAAACAAAAAGGTTCCCTGGCAAATGTCATGAAAGCCGGGTTGCTTCGTTACCGTACCCTTCAGAAAGATGCCGTTTTGGAGAAAGACCAGAAGATTCTGGCCCTCCAGAAGGAATTTGAGGAGGCTACCGCACTTGAGCTTCCGATGCTCTCGAGAAACCTGGTTATTCTTTCAACTATCGCTTCTATCTCCGTGCTCATCGGTCTTCTTGGTACCGTTCTTGGGATGATCCGCGCTTTCGGCGCTCTTGCCCAGGCCGGCGCTCCCGATGCCCTTGCTTTGGCAACCGGTATCTCAGAAGCCCTTATCAATACCGCTTTCGGTATCAGCGGTTCGTTGCTGGCCATTGTGCTTTACAATACCTTTTCAACACAAATCGATAGTTTTACTTATAAAATTGACGAAGCAGGATTCAGCCTTGTTCAATCATTTGCCGCCTCTACCAAGTAATATTTTTGGCTCCAAAGCAATATTAAGTACATACTATTGTGTATTGATCACTTAAAATCAGAATCCCATGCCAAAGATAAAAGCACCGGTAAGAACGCCGCACATAGACATGACTCCCATGGTGGACCTGTTTTCTGTGCTTCTGATCTTCCTGCTGCTGACGGCCTCTTTCAGGCCCTCGGAAGTTAAACCGATCGAAGCACCGACCAGCGTCTCTGAAAAACAGGCTCCGGATAACGATATTATGACCATTCTGATCTCCAAAGACAGTTTGATCTTTTTCAATATCGACAACGGGAAGGACACCTCGACCCACTTCAGGTCCAAGCTCCTTCAGAAGATGGGAGAACAGTATAAAATTACCTTTACACCGGCAGAGTTGAACCGATTTGGAAAGATGGCCGCTTTCGGGATGCCCATCAAGGACGTCAAATCCTGGATTAACGCCAGTGAGTCGAAAGACCGCGATCTGCTCCAGATCGGAGTTCCAACCGACTCTACCGACAATCAGCTTGCCTGGTGGGTACGGTTGGCCCGGTTAACCAATCCGGGTGCTGAAGTTGCCCTGAAAGCAGATGCTGAAACTCCTTATATGACTGTTAAAAAAGTCATGGACCTGCTTCAGGAAAACAAGGTTAATAAATTTAATCTCGTTACCAACCTGATGAAAGAGGAGGTCACGCTTAAAGATCTTCCCCCGAAACAATAACGAGAATTTCCACTGTTAAACATGAACAAACATGGCTGAATTAATTGTTGAGGAAAAAGGGAAAAAAGGTGGTAAGCGCAGACCCAAGAAGCACAGCACCCGCATCGACATGACCCCCATGGTCGACCTGATGTGTTTGCTGATCACCTTCTTCATGCTCACCACCGCTTTCAGTAAGCCCAAGGTTATGGTAATAACCATGCCTGAGAAGGATAAAAAGGAAGACCCTAAGAATGCACCCAAAATTTCTGCCGAACGAACGTTGAATATCCTGCTTACGGGAGAAGATGTGGTGTATTATTACATGGGAATTGCCGATCCTAAAAAACCACCTTTACCCACCCTTGTAAAGACGGACTTCAGTAAGGATGGTATCAGAAAAATCCTGTTGATCAAAAACAGGGACCTCTTTACCAGGATTGCCGAATACCGGGATCAAAGAATCACCGGAAAACTTGTAGTAGCAGATACCACAGCCGATAATGAGATCAAAAAAATGAAAAAGGAAGATAAGAAGGGCCCGATCGTACTTATCAAAGCTGACTCAAAGGCAAAATACAAGGACATTGTAAACATCATCGACGAAATGGCGATCTGTAATATTGCCAGTTATGCCATTGTTGACTTATCACCGGTTGAACTGGAGATGATAAAAAATGCTCCGAAATAGTAGAATTAGCGTTTTTAACTTTTAAAACGATAGCATATGGCAATTGAAAAACAGCGTGTTGAACCGCTGGATGAAATTGTGTTCCAGAACAGGAATAAAGCGTATGGATCTTATGTTCTGAGGAAGAAATACCGGAAATATGTTACCATCGCGATGCTTTTTGGCCTGTTTTTCCTGTCGGTTGCCGTGGCATTTCCCCTGATTTCGGCTTACATGAGTAAGAGTAAGCTGATTCGCGAAAAGGAAAAGGAAGTCGGTATTGATATCAAAGAGATGCGCCAGGAAGAAGCGCCTCCTCCCCCTCCGCCACCCCCGCCACCCGAAGCACTGGTCGAAAAGGTTAAATTCACGGCTCCTGTGGTTGTTGAAGATACAACCATTGAGACCGGTTTGGCAACCCAGGATGACCTTTCAGCCAAGACCAACACGGAAGTACCGACCGAAGAGGTTGAAGTGGAAATAAAAGAAGAGGCGCCCAAGGTCATTGAAACCCCTCAACAGGCAGAAATTTTCACTGTGGTTGAAGAACAACCCAGTTATCCCGGTGGTGAAGAGTCCCGTATAGCCTTCCTTCAACAGAATATCAAATACCCTGAAGAAGCCAAGGAATTGGGTATCCAGGGAAAAGTATTCGTGACTTTCGTGGTCGAAGTTGACGGATCCATCACCGACGTACGCGTCCTTCGTGGTATCGGCGGCGGCTGCGACGAAGAAGCAAAACGGGTGGTGAAAGCCATGCCCAGATGGGTTCCCGGTAAACAACGCGGAGTTCCGGTTCGGGTACAGTTTAACCTGCCCATCAAGTTCACACTTCAGTAAAAACAGTTTTATCCAAAAAACAGGGGCCGTAGCTTAACCACGACCCCTTTGTTTTTTATATTTGTACACTTGTAAGGTAAAAAATAAACCAATCCCCAAAAACTCATGAAAACAAAACGTTTACTTTTAGCATTTCTGATAATGCTATCATCGGTCGCACATGCGCAAACCTTTTTCTGGGAAGCTTTCGACGACGGACAGATGCCTCCTGTAGGCTGGACCTTCCAGGGTCTTCCAGCCCAGTGGGCGATAAGCAATACAAACAATGCAGGCGGATCGGCCCCTGAAGGTGTATTCAACTATGTAAACCAGAACACCACCACGAGATTGGTTTCGCCCGTTGTTGACCTGACCGGACTAACAACGGTCAAATTCTCGTTCAGGTACTATTATGACTGGTATTCAAACCCGAGCCCGAAATTCGGCGTTGCCACACGGTCAAATAGCGGAACATGGACTTCGGTCTTTGAACAGTCACCGACAGGCAATATGGGACCACAACAGGAAGATCTCACGATAAACAACAGCGATGTCGGTTCGTCAACATTCCAGATTTGTATTTACCTGTCCGGTAATATGTATAATCTCGATTACTTTTTCGTCGACAACATGCTGCTTTTCAACCCGCTCAATAAGGACGGGGCGATGATTTCACTTGGTGGTGTGCCAACCTACTTTTCCGCTCCTGTTCCTGTTAAGGGTACGATCATGAACGTGGGGGTCACCACCATCAACAGCCTTGATGTCGAATGGCAGCTTGACAACGGCCCGGTTCACTCCTCGGGTTTCACAGGATTGGCCATAGCCACCCAGCAAACTTATGAATTTACCTGCACCGACCTGCTCAGTGCCGTGATCGGATCACATGGCCTCAAGGTCTGGATTAAAAACGTCAATGGCACCCCTGATGATTTCCCTGGCAATGATACGCTCGGGAAGCCTGTATACAGGATTTGCCATTCCATTCCCCGGAGTCCTTTATTTGAGGAATTTACCAGTTCAACCTGCAGTCCTTGTAAAACCTTTAATACGGGATTTGTACCCTGGTGCAATAGCCACGAAGATGATATCACCCTCGTTAAGTACCAGATGAACTGGCCCGGCTCAGGAGATCCCTATTATACTGAAGAAGGTGGTGTGAGAAGAACTTATTACGGAGTGGGATATGTCCCCGATCTGTATTGCAACGGCAGCCAGGTTGCTACCGACATGACCGCAGTACAGGTTGCCTATGACCAGGCCATCCTTCAGGCGGGCATGTTCAAGATCGAAGCAACACACACCATGAATAACCATATTATCAATGTCGATGCATCAATCCTGCCTTTTTCAGATTTTACAAATTGCATGGTGCAAATCGTGGTAATGGAGAAGATCACTCATAATAACGCCACTACAAACGGAGAAACAAGCTTTGAACATGTGATGATGAAGATGATTCCGGATGCAAACGGCACAACTTTTAATTTTTCAGACCGCGTTCCTGTGAACATCACTGATACTGTTGACCTAACCGGAACAAATGTCGAAGAGTGGGATGATCTGATCGTCGGTGTCTTTGTACAGGATATCGCTACCAAAGAGATTTATCAGTCAACCTATTCCATTGAGAACGGTGTGCCGGAAACCGAAGCAAGGCTTGCTTCCATTATGCAGGATGGTGTGCTTATTTCCGGATTTTCTCCCGACATTTTCACCTATGAGGCGCGCCTCCCGTCAGGAACCATAATCGTACCCGAAATAACGGCAACCCCGATCGATACCAATGAAACTGTGATCATTGTTCCGGCCAATGAACTTCCCGGGGCAACCACTATCGATGTTTTTGCTGAAGACCTGATGGTCCATAACCTGTATACCGTCAATTTCATCATCGGCGGTGTCGGAATGGGAGATCAGAAGGTGCAGGCGGTGAATATCTACCCGAACCCCTCAGCAGGGAATCTTTACATCGGGAATGCAGAGCACTCAAGCATCAGAATCTTCGCCAGCGACGGGACAATGATGATGCAGGTGCCTGATTTTACGGGGACGACCATCAACCTGAAATCATTCCCCACCGGCGTGTATATGCTTTCGATCGAAAAACCCGACCACTCAATCATCAGGAAAAAGATCGTTCTGGTTACTCAATAATCAAGGATTTCATTAACAGAACCGGTTTGCATTCCCAACCATATTGCGGGGAAATCGAATGCAAACCGGTTTTTTATTTGTTCACGGATGCTTCGTTATGTGAGCGTTCCTTATGGTTTTTTCCCGGGGAATCCCGGCTCTTTAAAACACTATAATTTAGAATCTTTCCAAAAGAAACTTTTTCTAAATTTGTACTGTTAAATTTTTAACAAATCTCTCCTGGCGGAAAGATTTTATTTGATAATTCGTTCATTTCCAACTTATATCCAAATAAGATGATCACACTTGGATTACAGGAAAAAAACACGTTACTAACCGATGTGAACAAACGCAGCGGCGCCAATGTTCTTGAGTGTTATCAATGCGGGAAATGTGTCTCCACGTGTCCGGTTTCGAATTTTATGGATTTTCCTCCCCGGGAGATCATGCAAATGGTAAAACTTGGATTGAAGGAACAGGTTTATCTGGCCAATTCTACCTGGTTTTGCCTGACTTGTTCAGCCTGCTCGGGTCGGTGCCCGCGTGAGATCGAGATCCCTGCCGTAATGGAAGCCATCCGCCATCTGGCCCTCGAAGAGAATTACACCAACAAATCGGCCAAGGTAAAAGCAATCCGGAAATTCCATTATATTTTCCTTGATATGATCAGGAGGTACGGGCGTAGCTACGAGTTACGGCTCATGGTTGAACATAATATCCGTACGCGCGATCTTTTCAAAGATGTAATGCTTGCCCCGACCGCGTTGCTGAAGGGGAAAATTCCCCTTTTGGTGAAACCGGTCAAGAGCGCCAAGGCGATCCGACGCATGTTTAAAATGGCTGAAAAATTGGAACAGAAGCATAAATAATCAGATCCCGAAATGAAGAAAATAACCTATTTCCCGGGTTGTTCCGCACATGGTACCAGTAAAGAGTTTGACGAGACCGTAAAAATGGTCATGAAAAGCCTGGATGTGCAGTTGGAAGAAATTCCCGACTGGAATTGTTGCGGCGCCACTTCGGCCCATACCCTGAGTGAACCCCTCTCGTATGCATTACCGCTAAGAAACCTGGTGTTAGCCGAAAAGCTTGACAATACCACCATGGCCATTCCCTGTGCCTCCTGTTACCAACGCATGAAGGTAACCAAGGCCCACCTGGATAAAAATCCGGACCTGTCGAAGGATATCGGCACAACAATCGTTGATGAAGGGACCTATCAGGGAAAAGTCGCCGTCAAATCGATGTTACAGTATTGCTATGAAGATATCGGACTCGATGCGATCAAAGCCCGGGTAACCAAATCGCTGGCAGGGATGAAGCTGGCCTGTTATTACGGATGTTTGCTTACCCGTCCGAAAGCGATTACACAGTTTGACTCGCCTGAGTATCCCATGTCGATGGATCATATCGTGGAAGCCCTTGGCGCCAAAGCCACCGAATTTGATTACAAAACTGAATGCTGTGGCGCCTCCTTCAGTATTTCCGACACGGAAGTCGTCATCAGCCTGACAGGAAAAATTCTGGAAATGGCCCGGGAAAGCGGCGCACACGCACTCGTGGTAGCCTGTCCGCTGTGCCAGTCGAATCTTGACATGCGGCAACCCCAGATTGAAAAGCAAACCGGGAAAAAATATAATCTTCCGGTCTTTTATTTCACACAACTGATGGCATTAGCCTTCGGAATGCCTGAGAAAGAGCTGATGTTCCGGAAAAATATCGTTCCTGTTGAGGGTGCCCTGGCACAAATCGGAAAGATTGAACCGGAACCTGAAAAAGTTAAAAAACCCAAAAAAGCTGTTGAAGCAGAAAGTGAGGCTGAATAATGGCAAGAGTAGGAGTTTTCGTTTGTTTTTGCGGCGCCAATATCGCCGATTTCGTGGATGTTCCGGCCGTTGTTGAGGAGGCAAAACGCATCCGGGAGGTAAAATTTGCCATCGATTACAAGTACATGTGCTCGGATCCCGGGCAGCAGCAGATCCGCGACGCCATCGTACAACACCGGCTGACCTCGATCGTTGTAGCTGCGTGTTCACCGCGTATGCATGAGAAGACCTTCCGGAAAGCCCTCAGTGATGCGGGAATGAACCCCTATCTGCTCGAAGTGGCTAACATCCGGGAGCATTCCTCGTGGGTGCACCAGAAAGATAAAAAAGCTGCCACGGCTAAGGCGGCTGATCTGGTCCGCATGGCGGTAGCCAAATCGATTGCCAATGAACAACTGCATGAGATATCTGTTCCCGTTACCAAACGGGCTTTGGTGATCGGGGGCGGAATTGCGGGAATTCAGGCCGCGCTTGATATTGCCGATGCCCGGATACCTGTGGTACTCGTTGAGAAAAGCCCCTCCATCGGAGGCAAGATGGCTCAGCTGGATGAAACCTTCCCAACACTCGACTGTTCCCAGTGTATCCTTACTCCCAAGATGGTCGACGTAGCCTCTCATCCTTATATCGAACTGATTCCCTATGCAGAGGTGCTTGAACTCGATGGGTTTGTAGGAAATTACAAAGCAAAAATCAAGAAAAAAGCTTCCTATGTGAACTTCAAAACCTGTACCGGCTGCGGCGCCTGCTGGCAGAAGTGCCCGGTTAAGGTTCCGAATGAATACAACATGGGGATCGACAAGCGCAAGGCCATCTACACCCCCTTCCCCCAGGCCGTTCCCAACAAGCCGGTCATCGATGCCCGTTATTGCACCATGCTCACAAAAGGCAAGTGCGGCATCTGTTCCAAAGTTTGCGAAAAGGGCTCCATCGATTACAAGATGCAGGATGAGATCATCGAACGTGAAATCGGCGCTGTGGTCGTTGCAACAGGGTATGATCTCTGGGATCCCAAACCCTATGAAGAATACGGAGTAGGTCGGTTCAAGGACATCATTACCTCACTTGAATTTGAACGCATGGTCTCAGCCAACGGTCCCACCAACGGTGTTCCGGTTCGACCCTCCGACGGGAAAATCCCCAAGAATGTAGTCTTCATCAAATGTATCGGATCGCGCGACGAAGCCAAGGGCATTGAGTACTGTTCGAAGATCTGTTGTATGTACACGACCAAACATACCATTCTTCTGCATCACAAGGTACATGGTTCCCATTCCTATGTTTTTTATATGGATATCAGGGCTGCCGGAAAGGGGTACGAGGAATTTGTGAAGAAAGCACAGGTTGATACCGGAGCCACGTACCTGCGTGGTCGTGTTTCAAAAATCTACAAGAAGGGCGACAAGTTGATGGTCCGCGGAGAAGATGCCCAGATCGGGCAGGTAGTGGAAGTTGAAGCCGACCTCGTGGTCCTGGCAACAGCAGTGGTCCCAAACAAGGACAACCCTGATCTTGCGCGTTTGTTGGGTGTTTCATACGATAAATACGGCTACATGTCGGAGGCCCATCCGAAACTCAGGCCAGTCGAGACAGCGAAAGCAGGTATTTTCCTGGCAGGATGCACACAGGCGCCCAAAGATATTCCCGACACCGTTGCCCAGGCGTCGGCTTGCGCGGCAAAGGTTTGCGGAATTTTTTCGGGAGATACCATGAAGAAAGACCCGATGATCTCAACCGTGAATAAAGAATTTTGTTCGGGATGTCAGAACTGCGTGAAAGTTTGTCCTTATGGCGCTATTGTCACCGAAGAAGTTCCCATGGGACATGGATCGAAGGAGATGCGTACCGTAGCCAAAATCAATGAAGGCGTGTGCCAGGGATGTGGTTCCTGTGTGGCCGTTTGCCGCAGCATGGCCATCAGTCTGGCAGGTTTCACCGATCCTCAAATTATTAACGAGATAGTTTCAATCTGATGGAAGCAGCAGTAAATAATCAACTCGTAAGCATTGAAAAGCCGGAAATCGTTGCACCGCCCGATTGGGAGCCGGTAATCATCGGCATTCTTTGCAATTGGTGTTCTTACGCGGGTTCTGACCTGACCGGGACTTCGCGTATTCAGTACCCACCCAACATCCGGATCATCCGGGTACCCTGTTCTTCGCGCGTTGATCCATGGTTTCTGATCAAGTCGCTGCAGACCACGGCCGACGGGGTTTTGGTTTCGGGTTGTCACCCCGGCGATTGCCACTATATCAGTGGAAATTATTATGCGCGCCGTCGTTTTCTGGTGACCAAGAAACTGTTGAATTTCGTCGGATTTCATGAGAACCGCGTCCAGTTTTCCTGGGTGTCGGCCGCCGAAGGTCCAAAGTTTGCCAAGGTAGTCGCCAAGGTCACAGAGGACATTAAAAAACTGGGACCGCTTCATTTATACAAAAAAGAAAACTTCGAGAAATAATGGACTATACCAATCAAATCCGGGAGATCGCTTCGAAGCTTTTCGCCGAAGGCAAGATCGATGTTTTCGTTGGTTACCGTATGACCGGTTTCGACGAAAACCAGGTTCCGGCGCTGATCCGGGACCCGAACGAGGTGTCGAAGCTGGTTTTTACCGACAAGTCGGTATTTAACCTCACCAACTATCTCAAGCAGGATCACACCCGCAACAAACGCATCGGGCTGGTGGTCAAGGGATGCGACAGTCGTGCGCTCAACCTGCTGCTGACCGAGAGTCAGGTAAAACGTGAAAACCTGCATATTGTCGGAATTCCTTGCAAAGGCGTAGTGGATGAAAGCGGTAACAAGATGCAGAACTGCATCGAATGCATTTTCCCCAATCCGGTAGTCTTCGACGAAATGGTTGATGGAACCCCGACAGGGTCGGAGGCCCCCTCTTACCAGGTCAACACCGACATCCGGAACATAGCCGCCATGAACCTGGTCGAGCGCAGAGCCTGTTTCGAGGAGGTTTTCGAGAGCTGCATCCGCTGCAACGCATGCCGTCACTCCTGTCCGATGTGTTATTGTGCCAAATGCTGCATCGATCAGGAGACCTCTACGCTTTACCATGGCGCCAATACCACGAGCAGCGCGTTTCATGCCCTGATGACCTGGTCGCTGCATCTGGCCGGCCGGTGTGTCGACTGCCGGAACTGTGAAAAAGCCTGCCCCAGCCACCTGCCGTTGCATCTCTTACATAAATGGAACGAACAGGTGATTTATGAAAACTTTCAGGAACACCTGGCCGGTGTGCACGAAGGCGACCGCGGCGCTTTTTACAAATACAATATGAAGGACCCTGATGATTTTATCATGTAATCCGAATTTTCAGATATGAGCGTTGAATTATTTGTTACCGATAAAGCTGGCTTGACGAAATTCTACGAAGCCATTATTTCAAAAAACGAAACGTACGCACCGGTTGAAAAATTCGGGAAGTATGATTTCAAGCGGGTTTCAAGCCTTGATGCATGTAATCCCGACGCCCCGATCGCGCAGACCCTGAGCGCCAAACCGCTCTTCTTTCCGCGTTCGGCGAAGATCATGAAGTACACAGCCGACCATTCCGGGACTTCGGTAAAGGAGACCGATGAGGATTCCCTTGCCGGCAAACGGGTGATCCTCGGGATGAAACATTGTGACGCCCGTGCCCTGCAGGTACTCGACAAAGTTTACAACTGGGATTACATTGACACCGATTATCAGCGGCGGCGCGAAAATACCGTGATCATCTCGACCCGTTGCGATAAAGCCGGAACACATTGCTTTTGTACTTCACTCGATTACGATGTGGAGCATTCCGATGCAATGGATGTGGCAATCGTGAACGGAACCGATGGAAAGATTTTCATTGAGCCCCGTACGGAAAAGGGAAAAAATTTCCTGAAGGAAATGAATATCGAACAACGGATTTCGAACAACGAATTTCAGATTGCGGACGAGACTGCACCGGAAGCGATCAAACAGCATTATGAAGCATTTGCAGCCTCTTTCCGGTTGAAGATGGATTACAAGGAGGTAAATGCCAAACTGTCGAAGATCTTTGATTCACCGGAATTTGAGAACGTATCGGCCAACTGCATCAGTTGCAACACCTGTGCATTCGTATGCCCGACCTGCCATTGCTTCAAGATTTCGGACGAAAAGGTGAAGGATACCGGAGTACGGTACAAAAGTTACGATTCGTGTAACAACGGCTATTTCACGTTGATGGCCGGAGGTCACAATCCCAGGCCGGTGAAATACCGCAGATGGCGGCAACGCACCTTACACAAATTCGTTTACTATAAGGAGCGATTCGGAGAGAACCTGTGCGTGGGCTGCGGAAAATGTACCAACTCCTGCCCGGTGAACATTTCCATATTTGAGGTAGTGAATCAGGTATCGGAAACAGTTCCGGTTTAATTCAAAGTTCAAAATGAGGGATTAGGGAATAGCGAATAGCGATTAGGAAAAGAATCACTTATTCATTCAATCAGTCATTCAGTAAATCAGTCATTCAGTCAATCAATATAGTATGGAACAACTTTTAGTCCCGATGATGTGTAGGATCGATAAGGTGATCCAGGAAACCCCGGATATCCGTACCTACCGGCTCAAATTCAAGGAAGAGGGGATGATGGAACGGTTCAACTGGCTGCCGGGTCAGTTTGTGGAGTTTTCGTTGCTTGGTTCCGGGGAGTGTACTTTTTGTATTGCATCCTCTTCGACCCGGAAGGAGTCGTTCGATTGTTCCATCAAACGTGCAGGAATTGTGACGGCCGACATTCACACCGGACTTGATGAAGGCGATGAGGTGGGTATTCGTGGTCCGTTCGGCAACTGGTTTCCCTCAGACGACCTGAAAGGTAAGAATTTGCTTTTCGTGGGCGGGGGTATTGGTCTGGCGCCGCTTCGTTCGCTGATCCAGTATTGTATCGACAACCGGGCCGATTACAAAGATTTCACAATCCTCTACGGAGCCCGTACCTCGGCAGATCTTTGTTACAAGGATGAAATCGCTGATTGGCGTAAGGATCCTTCCCTGAAGGTCATCCTCACCATCGACAAACCGGAGGAGACCTGGAAGGAAAATGTCGGGGTTGTGCCGAAAATACTGGAAGAGGTGGTTAAGCCGGTGGTTGAGAACACCAAGGTGATCACCTGCGGACCTCCCATCATGATCAAATACACCCTTCTGTCGTTGGATAAGCTTGGTTTTGCTCCCAAAGATGTCATTACCACGCTGGAAATGAAGATGCAATGCGGGCTGGGCAAATGCGGCCGGTGTAACATCGGATCGACCTATGTATGCAAAGACGGGCCGGTGTTTACTTACGAGCAGTTGAAGAAGCTGCCGGATGAGTTCTGACGAATCCATTAACTCCCAGCATTCCGACAAAGTTTCTTTTTGTACTTTTACTCCTGGATCATTTACCATCTGAGGTTAAAACGCCGTATCCTCTTTTTCATCTGAAATTTTCGGTAAGTCCTGAAACGCGTTTTAGGTTTCTTCAGAGCTCTGGAAGTGTTATAAAACCGTTTGTTTGAATATAAATTACAGTTGAAGTGTTCTCAGTTACCGGTTTGATTTTGACTTCTTTAAACTAAATCCGGGAAAGGATTCGCTAAATCTTGGCCCTTGGTTGAAGTCATCTTCGGAAACGGAGTGGCATTTTGGTTTCAGCCGCTCACATTGGAAAAAAATCCAACGGTCGTCGCTTACAATATCTGGTCAAGGTTGTGGATAACTCTGGTCTCATTGCTCAAGCGCCATGAAACAATCACTTGTGTGTTAGGTTTGATATCCTTAACATTAGAAATGAAACCCAAGCTGTATGCAGTATCTCAACCCGATCGAGAGTTTAGTCTGGCTGCCTGTAAATTCAAGCTTTTGCTTATTAAAAAGTGTACTTAGCAAGGGGTATTGGTCAAGAAGTGCGTTGACAAGATCTTCATCAATCTCCTGGATTTGCGAGGAATCCAGATCGCCACTTATTCCCAGGGTACCGTTGTAACAACTTAAGGCTGGCCCAAACATCAAAAGATCCAGAGAAAACCGTTTCCAGAAGATAAACTGATAACCAACGCTGACCCCCAGGTTAACCACGTTCAATCGCCCGTATATTGAACCGTTCTGATCGAGGTCCGTATGCAGAATATCCAGTTTATTGGAGAAACGGTAGCCGTAATAGGAAACAAATCCGCCCAGGTAGAGGCCGTCGGGAGCGGGACGGCGGTTCCGCGATAACGGGTAATAACGGAAATCAAATGCCAGATTAATGCCATATTTTTCTCCCCCGGTAATTGTAACCAAACCAGCAACAGTATCAGAGATTATTTTTGGAAAATTAAGAAATCCAGCCTGTATACCCAGCGATTTGTCTTTCCCGATGATCCTTTCATAGGATAAGGAAATATTCCTGACATTACTCCACAACAGCATCGGAGTCGGATTGATCTTGATGACATTACGGTGAAAAGGTTCGGGTTTTTCAATAACTGACTTCGGTTTTGTGATTGATACACTGTCGCCTGGTGGATTGATCGTAGCCGAAAATCCGGTTGTTAAGAACCATCCGGTAAGGAGTAAAAGAGCAAAAATTCGGACCATCGTTTTATTTGAGTTTAATTTTTTTATTCAAGAACAACATTTTCCCCATTTTTTCAAACGTCGCCTCCCGGCACCCTTGTTAATGACCGGGTTTCTTTTAATTCATAACCCCAATTGAATATCAGTTTATCCTAATAATAAGCGAAATAAAGAAATTTATTTTTTCGGTAAAATCACGCATCATCAAAGGTCCATGGGGAAGATTATATAGTATATCATTCACAATCAATCACCGGCGAATATAGTAATTTAAAGAAATATCCGGACTTCAGGATCGCGATCAAATGTTAAATTTGGTTCATTAATTTTTGAAGCAGGATTCACGAAACTTTTCCTGATATGAGAATCTACATCAGCCATGATTTTCGTTTTGACGTAGTGTAACTTTGTTTCTGTAAAATTAAAAAAGCCACGGCTGAAAAAATGACGTATAACGTCATAACCTTAAAAATATCAGCCATGGCTAAAACACAAACGAAAGTTACAAAAGATTTTTTGGAT